>OKER01000043.1_pt1 | contig 43556 bp, 44 predicted proteins | sample 1610031 | NCBI WGS metagenome assembly OKER01 (sample SAMN04436611, study PRJEB24849) | human gut metagenome | biome: human gut; feature: NICU; material: stool | host: Homo sapiens | place: USA: Saint Louis, MO | collected 2009-12-31
AAGGCAAGGGACTTTGACTCCCTCATGCGTTGGTTCGAATCCAGCTACCCCAGTTATACTTTGCCGGCGTGGCGGAATTGGCAGACGCGCTGGACTCAAAATCCAGTGTCCGCAAGGACGTGCCGGTTCGACCCCGGCCGCCGGTATATGTTACACTCCTTAAGGAGTGTTTTTTTGTCTATAGGAGTTTATTTTTTATGTTTAATAAATTTCAGCTTCTCTTAAAACAAATTCGTTTTCCTGAGGATCACGATGCTTTTAAAGAAATTAAAGATGGTTCTATCGAAACAGTAAAGCTATTTAAATCAAAGCGCCAGTGGTTTTTTGTTTTTTCTTTTCCTAGTGTTCTGTCTTATGAGTCTTTTACTCTTTTTGATAGTTTACTTCATTCTTCCTTCAATTCTTTAGGTGCCAAAGCTTTTTTTGAGATTCGTTTAGTTACTACTGCTTGCGATGATTCATTACTTGGGGATTATTTTTCATATGCTTTAGATAGTTTAAAAGTGTCTCACTTTTCTATTTATTCTTTATTCTCAAATCTAGATGTTGAGATTTCGAATAATAGTATTATTGTTAAGGCTCCAGAGCATATTATAAAGGAAAATTTACAGGATAGATTTATTTCTTTGATATCTAAATCTCTTTCTCAAGTTGGTTTATCTGATGTATCCATTTCTGTTGTCGAAGATAAGGTAGCTTCATCTTCTTTTGAAGAGGCTTACCAAACAAATAAGGTTTTTTTACAAGAACAAGCTGAGTCTCAAGCAAGACAAGCGCTTCAATCTATTCTTGAAAGTGTCCCAGCACCGAAACCCGTGAGCGAACCGTCCCAAAATTTTGCTGAGAAACAAAGTCAACGTCAAGCTAGTTTTGATAAGGCTGAAATAACGCCAATGGTTGATATTAATTCTGAAGAGAATCGTGTTGTTTTTGAAGGATATATTTTTGATGTAGAGCAACGTGAAACTAAGACTGGTAGAATTATTATTAATTTCAAGGTAACTGATTATACCTCTAGTTTTGTTATGCAACGATGGGTAAAAGATAGTGATGAGCTCGCTAAGTTCGATATGATAAAAAAGGCGAACTGGGTTAGGGTTCGTGGTCGTATCGAGAATAATCCTTTCACTCATAGTCTGACAATGAATGTACAAGATATCAAAGAGATTTCGCACACACCTCGCAAGGATTTGATGCCTGAGGGACAAAAGCGTGTGGAATTTCATGCACATACTAACATGTCGACTATGGATGCCATGCCAACTGTGGAAGAGCTTATTGATACTGCTGCTTCTTGGGGGCATCCAGCTGTTGCTATAACTGATCACGCTAATGTTCAGAGTTTTCCTCATGGCTACCATAGGGCTAAGAAAGCTGGTATTAAGGCTATTTTTGGTCTTGAAGCCAATCTTGTTGAGGATAAAGTTCCTATTGTTTATAATTCCCAGAATTTGGAATTAAAAGAAGCAACTTATGTTGTATTTGACGTTGAGACAACGGGCTTGTCTGCTGTTCATAATGATTTGATTCAGATTGCGGCATCAAAAATGCATAAAGGTAATATTGTTGAGCAATTTGATGAATTTATAGACCCAGGGCATCCTCTTTCTGCTTTTACTACTGAGTTGACGGGTATTACTGATAATCATGTAAAAGGTGCTAAACCTTTAGTCCAAGTTTTACAGGAGTTTCAAGAATTCTGTCAAGGAACTGTGCTAGTGGCTCATAATGCGACCTTTGACGTTGGTTTTATGAATGCCAATTACGAAAGACATCAGTTACCAACAATTTCACAACCGGTTATTGATACTTTAGAATTTGCACGAAATCTTTATCCTGAGTATAAGCGTCATGGTTTGGGTCCTTTGACGAAGCGGTTTGGTGTGGCGTTGGACCACCACCATATGGCCAATTATGATGCGGAAGCTACGGGCCGTCTGTTGTTTATCTTTATAAAAGATGTGTTTGATAAGCACGGTTTGACTAATCTGGAACAGTTGAACACGGAGTTGGTTTCTGAAGATTCGTATAAAAAGTCTCGTGTCAAACATGCAACGCTATATGTTCAGAATCAAACTGGCTTGAAGAATATCTTTAAGTTGGTAAGTTTATCAAATGTTTCATACTTTGAGGGAGTAGCACGTATTCCTCGTACGGTCTTAGATGAGTATCGTGAGGGAATTATTGTAGGTTCTGCTTGTGCTGATGGTGAGGTTTTTGATACGCTTCTATCTCACGGTATTGATAAGGCGGTTGAAGTTGCTAAATATTATGACTTTATTGAAGTTATGCCACCGGCAATTTATGCTCCCTTGATTGCAAAGGATTTAATCAAGGATGAGGCGGCTATAGAACAACTGATTCGAGATTTGATTGAAGTTGCTAATCGTCTGGACAAACCTGTGCTGGCTACGGGAAATGTACATTATATCAATCCTGAAGATGCCATTTATCGTGAAATTATTGTTCGTGCTTTGGGACAAGGAGCCATGATTAATAGGCCAATCGGTAAGGGAGAAAATGCGAAACCTGCTCCTTTACCTGAAGCGCATTTTAGGACAACTAACGAGATGCTAGATGACTTTGCCTTTTTAGGAAAAGACTTAGCCTATAAAATTGTTGTAACTAATACGCAGGCTATGGCGGACCAAATTGAAGAGGTTGAGGTTGTCAAAAAAGACTTGTACACACCTTTCATTGATCGTGCAGAAGAACAGGTTGCAGAGATGACTTATGCTAAAGCATTTGAGCTTTATGGTAATCCTTTGCCTGATATTATTGACTTGCGGATTGAGAAAGAGTTGTCCTCAATTCTTGGTAATGGATTTGCCGTAATATATCTGGCATCACAGATGCTGGTAAACCGTTCAAATGAACGTGGCTACCTGGTTGGCTCTCGGGGGTCTGTTGGCTCTAGTTTTGTTGCAACAATGATTGGAATTACTGAGGTAAATCCTATGCCACCTCATTATTTATGTCCTAAATGTCAACACTCAGAGTTTATCACGGATGGTTCTTATGGCTCTGGTTTTGATTTGCCTGATAAGGAATGTTCAGAATGTGGAACTGAGTATAAAAAGGATGGTCAGGATATTCCTTTCGAGACCTTCCTCGGTTTTGATGGGGATAAGGTTCCTGATATTGATTTGAACTTTTCAGGAGATGATCAGCCGTCGGCTCACTTGGATGTACGTGATATTTTTGGAGAGCAATATGCCTTCCGTGCTGGAACGGTAGGTACTGTTGCAGATCGGACAGCTTATGGTTTTGTCAAGGGTTACGAACGTGATTACAATAAGTTCTATCGTGATGCTGAGGTTGATCGTTTGGCTATGGGTGCTGCTGGGGTTAAGCGAAATACAGGTCAGCACCCAGGTGGTATCGTTGTTATTCCAAATTATATGGATGTCTATGATTTTACACCTGTTCAATATCCGGCTGATGATGTAACTGCTGCTTGGCAGACAACTCACTTTAACTTCCACGATATCGATGAGAACGTGTTGAAGCTAGATATTCTGGGGCATGATGATCCGACTATGATTCGTAAGTTACAGGACCTATCAGGAATTGATCCAAAAGATATTCGAGCAGATGATCCGGATGTGATGAAACTTTTTTCAGGGACTGAGATTTTAGGGGTAACACCTGAACAAATTGGGACCTCAACGGGAATGTTGGGGATCCCTGAGTTTGGGACTAACTTTGTTCGTGGTATGGTCGATGAGACGCATCCGACGACCTTTGCAGAACTCTTACAGTTATCTGGTTTATCCCATGGTACAGATGTGTGGTTGGGTAATGCACAAGATTTGATTAAGGAAGGTATTGCCACCTTGAAAACAGTTATCGGTTGTCGTGATGATATCATGGTATACCTAATGCATGCAGGGTTAGATCCTAAGATGGCCTTTACCATTATGGAACGTGTGCGTAAGGGAATGTGGTTGAAAATTTCTGAAGAAGAGCGAAATGGTTATATTCAAGCCATGCGTGAAAATAATGTTCCGGACTGGTATATTGAATCTTGTGGTAAAATCAAGTACATGTTCCCTAAAGCCCATGCGGCTGCTTACGTTATGATGGCCCTTCGTGTAGCTTATTTCAAGGTGCACCATCCTATTTATTACTATTGTGCTTACTTCTCGATTCGAGCCAAAGCATTTGAGCTTAAGACGATGTCTGCAGGGCTCAATGCTGTTAAAACTCGAATGGAAGATATTAAGGAGAAGCGCCAACGAAATGAAGCGACTAATGTTGAAAATGACTTGTTTACAACGCTTGAAATTGTCAATGAAATGTTAGAACGTGGCTTTACTTTTGGCCAGTTAGATCTTTATAAGAGTCAGGCGACTGAATTTTTGATTGAAGGAGATACCTTGATTCCTCCGTTTATCGCACTTGAAGGTTTGGGTGAAAACGTTGCGAAGCAAGTAGTTGCTGCACGTGAAGAAGGGGAATTTCTCTCCAAAACAGAATTGCGTAAACGAGGAGGCCTATCATCAACCTTGGTTGAAAAATTGGATGAAATGGGCATTCTAGGAAATATGCCAGAAGATAATCAGTTAAGTCTTTTTGATGATTTCTTTTAATGGCTAAAGTGAATTGTCATCAACTTTGAGAGAATGGAGTCAGTCTCCGTTCTCTTTTTGTTTAGGTATCTGTATGTGATGATAAAAAGCCAAAGCTGATAGAAAACTTTTTTCTTCGTCTTATGGTATACTGATAGAAAATTATAGTTTCAAGGAGTTAATCATGGTTTTACCACATTTTAAAGAAAATCTTGAAAAATATGCTAAATTATTGGTTGCCAATGGGATTAATGTACAACCTGGTCATACGGTGGCCTTGAGTATAGATGTAGAGCAAGCAGAGCTAGCTCATCTTTTAGTAAAAGAAGCCTATGCTTTAGGAGCAGCTGAGGTAATTGTTCAATGGTCGGATGATATTATTAATCGCGAGCGCTTCTTACATGCCGATATGGACCGCATTGAAGAGGTTCCTGCTTATAAAAAAGCTGAGATGGAATATTTGTTGGCCAAAAAGGCAAGTCGCTTAGGAGTTCGTTCTTCAGATCCAGGGGCCCTTAATGGTGTCGCTCCTGAACGTCTATCTGCTCATGCTAAGGCTACTGGGGTAGCCTTTAAACCTATGCAGGTGGCAACTCAGTCTAATAAGGTTAGTTGGACTGTAGCTGCTGCAGCTGGTAAGGAATGGGCTAAGAAGGTCTTTCCTGATGCTTCGAGTGATGAGGAAGCCGTAGATTTACTTTGGGACCAAATTTTCAAGACCTGTCGTGTTTACGAAGAGGATCCTGTACATGCCTGGAAGGAACATGCTGACCGTTTAGATGCTAAAGCACGTATACTCAATGAGGCGCAATTCTCAGCCCTTCATTACACAGCACCAGGAACAGATTTGACCCTTGGTTTGCCGAAAAACCACGTTTGGGAGTCAGCAGGAGCTATCAATACCCAAGGTGAAGGTTTCTTGCCGAATATGCCGACAGAAGAAGTCTTTACGGCACCAGATTTTCGTCGTGCAGATGGTTATGTCTCAAGTACAAAACCACTAAGCTATAATGGTAATATTATTGAGGGAATCAAAGTAACCTTCAAAGATGGTGAAATTGTAGATATTACAGCAGACCAAGGTGACGAAGTGATGAAGAATCTCGTCTTCAACAATAATGGGGCGCGTGCTCTAGGTGAATGTGCCTTGGTAGCAGATCCAAGTCCTATTTCGCAGTCTGGTATTACCTTCTTTAATACCCTTTTTGATGAAAATGCCTCCAACCATCTAGCTATTGGGGCAGCCTATGCTACCAGTGTTGAGGGGGGAGCAGACATGACAGAAGAGGAGCTTAAAGCAGCTGGTCTTAATCGTTCTGATGTACACGTAGATTTTATGATTGGTTCAAGTCAAATGGATATTGATGGTATCCGCCAAGATGGTAGTCGTGTGCCTATCTTCCGAAATGGGGATTGGGTGATTTAAGTATCGTGGAGGATTTCTTATGATTGGAAGTATGATAGTTGGTTTTCTAATTGGCCTTATTGCCTCTGCTATATCAAATAGGGGTGAACGTATGGGCTGTATTGGTAAGACCTTTGTTGGATGGTTAGGTGCTTTTGTTGGTCAGCTTCTTTTTGGAAATTGGGGACCGATGCTAGCAGATACTGCTATCGTTCCTTCGGTACTAGGTGCTGTTATCTTATTAGCCCTTTTTTGGAATCGTAATAGTTAGAAATGAAAGAGTTCTGAGATATTGGTTAGATATCTAAGGACCCTTTTTTCTTATTTTTTCATTTCCATATACCACTTTTAGAAAAACTGTGGTAGAGTAGTGAAAATAGCATCTATTTGGAAAGGACTAGGAATGAGTGACTTAGATAAAAACATAGCTGTAAAAAGTATGGTTGTTATGCGTAAGGCTTTTCGTACCATCGATGCCAAGGTTTCTGAGACCTTCAAAGAATTTAATTTGACACCAACTCAATTTGGGGTTATGGATGTGCTTAATGCCAAGGGGCGTATGAAGATTGGTGAATTAATTGATCGCATGCTTGCTACCTCGGGTAATATGACTGTCGTCATTAAAAACATGGAGAAAAAGGGTTGGTTGATACGAAAAGCCTGTCAAACAGATAAGCGTGCTTTTGAGATTGATTTGACGGATGAGGGCCGCCGTATTATCAAAGCAGCAATTCCCCCACATCAGCGAGCAATTGAGGAGACTTTTTCCGTTTTGTCTCCTGACGAACAGTCACAATTGGTAGAGCTTCTGAAAAAATTTAAGAATGTCTGAGCATATTTCTTTATTTTTATAATAAAATCAATTATATTACTATGTAGTAGTAAAAATGATTGTTAGAAATACAAAGGAAATTTATTATGAAAAATATCCTATTTATCGTTGGTTCTCTTCGTAAGGGATCATTTAACCACCAATTAGCAGAAGAAGCTGAGAAAATGCTAGCTGATAAAGCTAATGTTTCTTATCTTGACTATAGTAAAGTACCTGTTTTTAATCAGGATTTAGAAAGTCCGGTTCTTCCTGTTTTGGCAGAAGTTCGAGAACAGGTCTTGGCAGCAGATGCAATCTGGATTTTCTCACCGGTTTATAATTTCTCAATTCCTGGGCCAGTGAAAAATTTGCTTGACTGGCTAAGCCGCGCCCTTGACCTATCAGATCCTTCAGGGCCATCAGCTCTTCAAGATAAGATTGTAACCGTGTCATCAGTTGCTAATGGTGGTCACAATCAACTTTTTGATGCCTACAAAGAATTGTTACCATTTATCCGTACCCAAGTAGTTGGTGATTTTACAGCGACACGTGTAAATGATACAGCCTGGGTAGATGGAAAATTCGTAGCAACAGAAGAAGTTCTTGAAAGCCTTCAGAATCAAGCGGAAGCTTTGATTGAAGCGATTAAATAAGAATAATGAATACCCGAGCTTTCTAGCTTCGGGTATTTTTATATGCAACAATGAAAAAAGACACCCTAAGGTGTCCTCATATTACGAAGGCGGTAGACGGATTTGAACCGACGATCAAGCTTTTGCAGAGCCGTGCCTTACCACTTGGCTATACCGCCATAACAGATACCATTCTATCGAAAAAACAAAGATTCGTCAAGTCTCTTTCATCAAATTGGCTGGTTGATTGTTCAAACTGCCTATTTACAAGAAATATAAAGAGGCTGAAAGACATTCAACTTCTTTGTATTAATTATAACTGTTGTATATAGATTACTAACACGTATGTCTTGATTATTGTCTAATCAAGTAATCAAAGGCTCCGATAGCATTTGTAGCACTAGACCCCATGGAAATAATGATTTGTTTGTAGGCGCTGTCAGTATAGTCACCTGCTGCAAAAATACCAGAGATATTTGTTGAACCAAATTTATCAACGATAATATCTTGGCGTTCATTGAGTTCAATACCACTGTCTTTGAGCCAAGCAGTACTTGGTACAAGACCAATTCGAACAAAGACACCCTCAAGGTTAAGATGTTTTTCTTCATTTGTATCACGCTCAACGTATCTCAAACCAGTCACATAATCTTGACCCAGAATTTTTTTTGTTGCAACGTTCTTAAGAATGGTTAGATTATCCGTTTTAGCAGCTCGTTCTTGTAATACTTGATCTGACTTTAATTCAGGTAAGAACTCTAAGACCGTAACATGTTTAGTGATACCGGCTAAATCTAAAGCCGCTTCCAAACCTGAGTTACCACCACCGATAACTGCAATATTTTTCTCTTCAAATAGTGGACCATCAAAGTGTGAGCAGTAAGTAACACCTTTGTTGCGGAATTCTTCCTCGCCAGGAATGTTGATATTACGCCATTTGGCTCCGAGAGCTAGGATAGCAGTTTTGGATTTTAAAACGGCACCGTTAGCCAGTGTTACTTCAATGAGTTCTTTCTTTTCAAAGCCAGTAGCTAATTGACTTTTGATGATATCAACGTCGTAAGATTTAGTATACTCTTCAACTTGGTCCATTAACTTAGTACCTTCTGTATATAGCGTACCAATCATGTTTTCAATACCAACTGTCTCAATAACTTGTCCTCCAAAGGTTTCTGCTAAAAGACCAGTTTTTAGTCCTTTACGGGTAGCATAAATTGCAGCACTGTTTCCAGCAGGACCACCACCAATAATCAAAACATCATAGACACCTTTATCAGCGAAAGCATCAGCATCAAGTGGGCTGTCGAGTTTTTCTACAAGCTGTTCAATGCTTGCACGACCAGATGTAAATTCTTCTTGGTCTTTATAAACCGTAGGAACAGACAAGATACCTTTCGCTTTGACTTTACCCTGATACATTCCACCTTCAATCATAGTATGTGTGATATTTAGGTTCAAAACAGCCATAATATTAAAAACTTGAACGATATCTGGACAATTAATATTTTCATCTGTTATAGTGATGAATTCCCCATTTTGAGAAACTTGTGCTGAAAATTCTATAATTTCTTTTCCGACTAATGACAAAATAATGTCATCCTCTTTTTTTGAAATCCTAATTATAAACAAAATACTTATTAATCTTAAAGAAAACGATTTTATTTTTTAATGAAAGCATGTTTTTTCCAATGAGGTTATTGATTTTATAGCTTGTCAAATATCACTTTTTTTGATAAACTACTATAGTTACCTAGAGTGACAAATACTCATTTTAAGCCGATTGTGGTCTTGTTGCCGCAAGGTGGGACTGCAAGTCTAAAGCTTAGAAGAGGAAAAAACAATTTTTTAAGGAGAAATACTCATGGCAGTAATTTCAATGAAACAACTTCTTGAGGCTGGTGTTCACTTTGGTCACCAAACTCGTCGCTGGAATCCTAAGATGGCTAAATACATCTTCACAGAACGTAACGGAATCCACGTTATCGACTTGCAACAAACTGTAAAAATGGTTGACACAGCTTACGAATTCGTTCGTGAAGCAGCAGCTAACGATGCAGTAATCTTGTTCGTTGGTACTAAAAAACAAGCTGCTGAAGCAGTTGCTGAAGAAGCAACTCGTGCTGGTCAATACTACATCAATCACCGTTGGTTGGGTGGTACTCTTACAAACTGGGATACTATCCAAAAACGTATCGCTCGTTTGAAAGAAATCAAACAAATGGAAGCTGATGGAACTTTCGAAGTTCTTCCTAAGAAAGAAGTTGCACTTCTTAACAAACAACGTGCACGTCTTGAAAAATTCTTGGGTGGTATCGAAGATATGCCTCGTATTCCAGATGTAATCTACATCGTTGACCCACACAAAGAACAAATCGCTGTTAAAGAAGCTAAAAAACTTGGTATCCCAGTTGTAGCAATGGTTGATACAAACGCTGATCCAGATGAGATCGATGTAATCATCCCAGCTAACGATGACGCTATCCGTGCCGTTAAATTGATCACTTCAAAAATGGCTGACGCTATCATCGAAGGTAACCAAGGGGAAGATGCTTCTGCAGATTTCCAAGAAGCAGCTGCAGCTGATTCAATTGAAGAAATCGTTGAAGTTGTCGAAGGTGACAATAACTAATCTTTAGGATTAGTTAGGGTATGATGCCCACTAAAGATACGACAAATACCTAAGGGGCGGGGCTCAGCCCAGCCCCTTAATTTTATAAAATAAATTTGGAGAAAAACAAAATGGCAGAAATTACAGCTAAACTTGTTAAGGAATTACGCGAAAAATCTGGTGCTGGTGTCATGGACGCTAAAAAAGCATTAGTTGAAGTTGATGGCGATATCGAAAAAGCGATTGAATTGCTTCGCGAAAAAGGTATGGCTAAAGCAGCTAAGAAAGCTGACCGTGTTGCAGCTGAAGGTTTGACTGGTGTTTACGTTAGTGGTAACGTTGCAGCAGTTGTTGAAGTTAACGCTGAAACTGACTTCGTTGCGAAAAACGCTCAATTCGTTGAGTTGGTAAACGAAACAGCTAAAGTGATTGCTGAAGGTAAACCATCTAACAACGAAGAAGCACTTGCATTGACTATGCCTTCAGGTGAAACTCTTGAAGCTGCATATGTAACTGCTACAGCTACTATCGGTGAAAAGATTTCATTCCGTCGTTTTGCAGTTGTTGAGAAAACTGATGCACAACACTTCGGAGCTTACCAACACAACGGTGGACGTATCGGTGTTGTTTCAGTTATCGAAGGTGGAGATGATGCTCTTGCAAAACAAATCTCAATGCACATCGCAGCGATGAAACCAACTGTTCTTTCATACACTGAATTGGATGAACAATTTGTTAAAGATGAATTGGCACAACTTAACCACGCTATCGATCAAGATAACGAAAGCCGTGCAATGGTTAACAAACCAGCTCTTCCACACCTTAAATATGGTTCTAAAGCTCAATTGACTGATGCTGTTCTTGCTCAAGCTGAAGAAGATATCAAAGCTGAGTTGGCTGCTGAAGGTAAACCAGAAAAAATCTGGGATAAAATCATCCCAGGTAAAATGGACCGCTTCTTGCTTGACAACACTAAAGTTGACCAAGCTTACACTCTTCTTGCTCAAGTTTACATCATGGACGACAGCAAGACAGTTGAGGCTTACCTTGAATCAGTAAACGCTTCAGTAGTAGAATTCGTTCGCTTTGAAGTTGGTGAAGGTATCGAAAAAGCATCTAACGACTTTGAATCAGAAGTTGCAGCTACAATGGCAGCAGCCCTTAACAACTAATTCTAGTTGCTAGATAAAAAGAAAAGAAGTTACGTGAATGAATTGTAGCTTCTTTTTTGTTGCTATTAAAAAACATCTGAGCATGCCCCAGACGTTAACAAAGTAATTAATGAGCGAAGGTATTTACACCAAGTAGAAGAGAGAGTGTTCCCATGATGATACCTGCAAGGATAACCCCCAGCATAACAGCTAGAACACTGCGCTTAAAGTCCCAATCTAGGATAGATGCTGCGAGGGTACCAGTCCAAGCTCCTGTTCCTGGAAGTGGAATTCCTACAAAGAGTAGAAGGGACCAGAAGACACCTTTGTCTCCAGCGGCTTTTTCAAGCTTTTTACCCCCACTATGACCTTTTTTTAGACACCAGGTAAAGAAGACACCGATAAGAGGTTTGTCTGCCCCCCACTCGAGAACACGGCGGGCGAAGAAGAAAATAATTGGAACTGGAATCATGTTTCCAATGACACAAAGAATGAGGGCCTGCCACCAAGGAATACCTGAGGCGATAGCAACAGGAACAGCTCCACGGAGCTCCACTAAAGGAATCATAGAGATTAAGAGTGCAATGATGTATTTCATGAGTAACCTTTCATAGGGAAATAAATAAGAGATAAGATTCAAAGTGAGATGAGTTTTATCAAGAGTGATAAGACTAGTATTACTGCGAAAGTGCTAAAAAGTACTTGTTGGATTAGATAGGTCTCAGCCTGTCAAAGTGGATAGAAAATTTGAATCAAACACTTTAAGTTACCTAATATTTTAGTCTTATTTATTGTATCTTATATGTTCTCTAATGACAACTTTAAAAAGCTTTTCGAGAGTATAGTTTCCCATGAGCTGACATTTTTGGTATAATAATAGTCAGTTATAGTCAAATTAGACTGGAGGAATTAAGATGGCAAGAAATACATCAGATAGTATAGAAGAATATATTAAAGAATTGCTGGGCCAGTCTGGAACTGCTGAGATTCAACGGTCGAACTTGGCAGATGCTTTTCAAGTAGTACCAAGTCAGATTAACTATGTTATCAAGACTCGTTTTACAGAGAGTCGTGGGTATATTGTTGAGAGTAAACGTGGCGGTGGCGGCTATATTCGCATTGTCAAAGTTAGATTCTCCGACAAACACCATATGATTAATGATTTGCTGCAAAATTTGGCAGATCAGCTCAGCGAGCAGGTATTTACAGACTTGATTCAGTTGCTTTTTGATGAAAAAATCATCACTGAACGTGAGGGAAATTTGATTTTAGCAACTGCTAGTGATGATGTTTTAGGCGCAGATGCGGCTGCTACTCGTTCGCGTATTCTACGCTCGCTATTACTTAGATTGGATAGAAAAGGAAATTAGATGACGACATATTCAAGAAAAATGCAGGCCATTTTCCATCGTGCTCAGCTTGAGGCAGAGCGTTTTGGAAGTCCTTTCTTGGAGACTTGGCATGTGCTTCTGGCTATGGTTGAGGTTCCAGGATCTGTAGCCTACTTAACCTTTACTGATTTTGAGGACCGTATTCGTGCGGAAGAGATTGAGACCGCTGCTGTACTAGCGATGGAGAAAAGTCCGAAAGACTTGTCTGAATCAGATATTATCGATTTACGTGCACAGTCACATGCTTTAGAGGCTATGTTGCAAGAGGCAGAGGGAATTGCTAGTGTGACTGGTGCTGTAGAGGTAGGGTCTGAACATGTATTGATGGCCTTCCTTCTTCATAAGGATTTGATGGTTTGTCGTCTCCTTGAAGTTGCTGGTTTTCAATATAAAGATGACAGCGATAAGCCTCGCATTATCGATTTACGACGTTCTTTGGAGCGTTACGCAGGTCTTAGTAAGCAAGATTTGAAGGCCATTCATGACCTTCGTAAGCCTAAAAAATCAAAGGCATCAGGAAATTTTGCTAATATGATGCAGCCTCCTCAATCTTCTACTGGGGAGTTGGCAGATTATACCAAGGACTTAACGGCAGTGGCCGAGTCAGGTGCTCTTGATCCTGTTATTGGACGTGAGAAAGAGATTTCACGCATGATTCAGGTTTTGAGTCGTAAAACGAAGAATAATCCAGTTCTTGTAGGTGAAGCAGGTGTTGGTAAGACGGCACTTGCGCTTGGCTTGGCACAGCGTATTGCTTCAGGCGAAGTACCTTTTGAGTTGGCTGATATGCGTATCTTAGAGCTTGATATGATGAGTGTGGTTGCAGGAACACGTTTCCGTGGCGATTTCGAAGAACGTATGAATCAAATCATTGATGAGATTGAAGCTGATGGAAAAATCATTCTCTTTATTGACGAATTGCATACGATTATTGGTTCTGGTTCAGGTATTGATAGTACCTTAGATGCGGCGAATATTTTGAAACCTGCTCTAGCACGTGGGACCCTTCATATGGTTGGAGCAACTACTCAAGCTGAGTACCAGAAGCATATTGAGAAAGATGCAGCTCTTTCTCGCCGTTTTGCTAAGATTACAATTGAGGAGCCAAGTGTAGCTGAGGCGATTGATATTCTAAAAGGCCTACGTTCGTCTTATGAAGACTATCATCGTGTAACGATTACTGATGAGGCAGTTGAGACAGCGGTCAAGGCGGCCCACCGTTATTTGACGAGTAAAAACTTACCTGACTCTGCCATTGATCTTTTAGATGAAGCGAGTGCAACTGTTCAAGGTCGTATCAAAAAAGAAGCCAAACGTGAGATAACATCTTTGGATGAAGCACTTCTATCTGGTGATATGAAGGCTGCTGTTAAACAATATAAAGCTAGCCAAAAAGCAAAATTACCAAAACCTGCCTTGGTAGATGCAGATCAGATTATGCAAACCCTTAGTCGTCTATCAGGTATTCCTGTTGAGAAGATGACTCAGGCAGATAGCAAGCGTTACTTGAATCTGGAAGCAGAGCTTCACAAACGTGTTATTGGTCAAGACGAAGCAGTTTCGGCGATTAGTCGTGCTATTCGTCGTAACCAGTCAGGTATTCGTACTGGAAAACGTCCGATTGGTTCCTTCATGTTCCTAGGACCTACTGGTGTTGGTAAGACAGAATTGGCCAAGGCTTTGGCGGAAGTTCTCTTTGATGATGAGTCAGCTTTGCTTCGTTTTGATATGTCAGAATACATGGAAAAATTTGCGGCTAGCCGACTTAACGGTGCTCCTCCAGGTTATGTTGGATATGATGAGGGTGGTGAATTAACAGAGAAAGTTCGCAATAAGCCTTACTCAGTTCTCCTCTTTGACGAGGTGGAAAAGGCTCACCCAGATATTTTCAACATCCTCTTACAGGTTTTGGATGACGGTGTTTTGACAGATAGCCGTGGTCGTAAGGTTGACTTTTCAAACACTATCATCATTATGACCTCAAACTTGGGAGCGACTGCTCTTCGTGATGATAAGACCGTTGGTTTTGGAGCCCAAGAAATTTCTCATAATCACCAAGCTATGCAGTCACGTATTATGGAAGAACTTAAGAAAGCCTACCGTCCAGAATTTATTAACCGTATTGATGAGAAGGTTGTCTTCCATAGTCTGGAGGAAGAGCAACTTCGTGAGATTGTTAAGATTATGGTGAAACCGTTGGTATCAGCTTTAGCTGAAAAAGGGATTGACTTGAAATTCCAACCAGCTGCCCTTAAGCATTTAGCTAAAGATGGCTATGATGTTGAGATGGGTGCTCGTCCATTACGTCGTACGATTCAAACTCAAGTGGAGGATAAATTATCTGAGCTCTTACTAGGTGGTCAAGTAGTTAGTGGACAAACTCTTAAAATTGGCTGCTCTAAAGATAAATTAACCTTTACAGTAGTGTAAAAATCAAACAAAAAGACAGATTACAGGTATAGTTTGTCTTTTTTTTTGTGTGTCAATAGTCAATAGGAGTCAATGTAGAGTCAATCTTTCTGTAAAGTAGGTGTAAAAGAAAAAGCCGAGCCACGCTCGACTGTAAGTATTAGAGTTTCTCGTTGACAAAGGTGACAAAGTGATTCCACCAAACCTTGAGGAAGAAGCTTTTCTTAACTTCTTTACCAGCAACCAGTTCCATGCTTGACATGCCTTGATTAGGTAGGTAGCCTTCTCCTACAAGATCCTTATCTTCAAAGGTGGCTGTTCCCACCTTGTCTCCTGCCTTGACAGGGGCTTGCATCTGGTTGGTAGTGACTTTAATGTGTTTGTTATTGTTGGCATCTATTTTTTGGATGATATTAAAGTCAGACTTAGCGACGGCAGTGACTTGCTTAGATTTACCATCAAGGACAGAGGCTTGACTTTTACCGATGGCTTGTCCTTTTTTGGCAATGGTCTTGCTTTCCCAATGATAGACTACGTAGTTAAGTAGGTCGTTAGTTGCAGTGAAACGGGCATAGTCATCCGTATCGGTGTGCTCAGCATTCAAAATGACTGTGATAATGCTCATGCCACTTTCATTTGAGTGGGCCACGAAGGAAGCACCAGCCAAGTCGGTGGTACCTGTTTTTAGACCATCAACTCCTTTACGGTAACTAGGTTGTCCCTTAAGCATATAGTTGGAGGTTTTGAGTTTGTTGACACCATCAAAGTCAGCCTCAGTTTTTTTAGTGATATCGAGAATTTCAGGATATTCTTTCACCACGTGTTGTGCAATGATAGCAACGTCCTTAGCACTCATGGTATTTTCTTCGTCAGATTTAGAGCCTGGATAGATATTGTCACCTAAGTAAGAATTATTGAGACCAGAGGCATTGACAATCTTGGCATCAGTGATACCCCAATCTTTAAGTTGGGCTTTCATCATGTCGACAAACTTACTTTCGGTTCCTCCGATTTCCTCGGCTAGAGCAATAGATGAACTGTTGGCACTGGAAATAAGGGTTGCGTCAAGAAGTTGTTTGACAGTGTATTTGCGGGCATCTAGTGGAATATTAGATACTCCGGCACTGACAGTTAGTTCAAAGGGATAGTCAGAAATATCAACTTTGCTGTTCCATTTTAGGTCTCCCTGATCTACCGCTTTATAAACCATATAGGCTGTTAGGAGCTTGGTAATAGAGCCAATCCCTGTAGAGGTAGAGGCATCTTTTTCGTATAAAATTTTGCCAGTATTAGCTTCGACAGCGACGGCATGTTTGGCTGTGGCATCATATCCTTTTTTCTTATCTGCTGCAAAAGCAGGGGCTACGCTTCCCAGACAGAGTAAGAAGGTCATCATAAGCGTAATCAGTTTTTTCATGGTTTGTTCCTTCATGTGTTTTGGATATTTATTATACCACATTTTGAGAGGAACTTAAGGTGTTGAGAATGGGCTTTTACTTACAAGACCAATTTTGAAGGCAAGATAAAACTACCTTTTGATATCTAAAAGGTAGTTTTGTGTTTACTTATTTCCTGTAAAGAAATTAACGATATGGTTCCACCAAACTTTTAAGAAGAAACTTTTCTTGATAGATTGGTTGGCTGTTACCGAAATTTGAGGGGGATCAGAGATGTAACCTGTTCCTACGAGATCCTTATCATCAAAGGTCGCTGTTCCAATAGTGTCACCTTTTTTGATAGATGCTGTTATAGTTTTTGCTTTGATTTTAACAGCATCATTTTTGCTGTTTATTTTTTGAACGACTGTAAGGTCTGACTCGAGTTTAGCAGAGATGGTTTGACTGTCTCCATCGGCTACCTTAATATCATTTTTCTTGACGATTTGTCCCTTGGTGTTGAGGGTTTTGATTTCCCAGTTTTGAGTCACATAATCTAGCAACTCATTTGTGGCTGTGAATCTGGCAGCTTCATCTTCTTCGCCATTGTCCGCATTCATAACAACTGTAATCAAACTCATGCCATTTTCATTGGAGTGGGCTACAAAGGATGCCCCTGCAAGTTCAGTTGTTCCCGTCTTGAGTCCATCAACGCCTTCACGGAAGTTGTCTTGCCCCTCCAACATGTAGTTGTGTGTCGTTAATTTGTTGTCACCTTCGAAATCAGTTTCGGTTTGCTTGGTGATTTCAAGTACCTGAGGATAGTCTTTGATGAGGTGGTCTGCAATAATGGCAACATCTAGAGCACTCATCGTGTTCTCGTCATCTGGTTTAGAGCCAGGATAGCGGTTATCCCCAAGGTGTTTATTGTTTAGACCAGAAGCGTTAAATAATTTAGCATCTGTAATGCCCCATTCTTTAAGTTGGGCTGTCATAGTATCAACAAAGGCACTCTCTGTTCCTGAGATTTTTTCAGCTAGAGCAATTGCTGCACTGTTGGCACTACTAATGAGGGTGGCATCTAAGAGTTGTTTGACAGTATATTTTCGAGAATCTAGTGGGATATTTGAAACTTCTGAATCAACTGTTAGGTTGAATGGGTAGTCTGAGATACCTACCTCAGTGTCCCAATTAATTTTACCTTGATCAACAGCTTTATAGACCATGTAGGCTGTCAGGATTTTCGTCATTGAAGCAACACCATCAGGAGTGGTGGCATCTTTTTCATAGAGCACTTTTCCTGTAGTGGTTTCGATAGCGATCGCATGTTTTGCAGCAACATTGAAGTCATCAGTCTGATCTTGTGCTAGGGCAGGTGTTGTTAGGCCTATTAAGATTAAGGTAATCATAATGATGTGTTGTAATTTTTTCATAGTCATTCCTTTGGCTCTCATAAGTGTTTATTATATCACAAAACCACTTAAATATCTGAAATCGGGAAAAGCTTGGAGTGCAACTTATGCCGAAGCTCTGCCATTTTCGACTATAATATGGTAAAATGGAAGTTATATCAAATGAATGATATAAAGTTGACCAGTTCGTTTTTGTGGGGCTGGTTATGGATAAAAAGAGGGATCAAACATGGCTAAACAAACTTTTGAGATGACCTTTGCAGGACGCCCACTTGTTGTGGAAGTGGGACATGTAGCCAAGCAGGCTAATGGTGCCGTTGTAGTACGTTATGGAGATACAACCGTATTGTCAGCAGCTGTTATGTCTAAAAAGATGGCAACTGCAGATTTCTTTCCATTACAGGTTAATTATGAGGAAAAAATGTATGCGGCTGGTAAGTTCCCAGGAGGCTTTAACAAGCGTGAAGGCCGTCCTTCAACAGACGCCACTTTGACTGCTCGTCTTATTGATCGTCCTATTCGTCCTATGTTTGCGGAGGGTTTTCGTAACGAAGTTCAGGTCATTAATACTGTTCTCTCTTATGATGAAAATGCTAGTGCGCCAATGGCAGCTATGTTTGGAAGTTCTTTAGCACTTTCTATTTCGGATATTCCTTTCAATGGTCCTATTGCTGGGGTTCAAGTGGCTTATGCAGCGGAAGATTTCATCATCAACCCAAGTGCATCAGATAAAGAAGTTTCACATTTAGACTTGACAGTGGCCGGTACCAAGGAAGCCATCAATATGGTAGAATCAGGTGCTCAGGAATTGTCAGAGGACATCATGTTGCAAGCACTTTTGAAGGGACATGAAGCTATTCAAGAGTTGGTTGATTTCCAAAATTATATTGTTGCGGCTGTTGGTAAGGAAAAGGCTGAGGTTGAACTACTCCAAGTTGATACTGAATTGAAAGTCGAAATCGAAACGGCTTATTATGATCAGTTAGCTAAGGCTGTTCAGGTGGAAGAAAAACTGGCGCGTGAAGTAGCAACCCAGGCTGTTAAAGAAGAGGTCCTTACTTCTTATCAAGAACGCTTCGCAGAAGATGAAGATAAGGAAACTATTCTACGTGATGTGGTAGAAATCCTTGAGCAGATGGAACATGCTGAAGTGCGCCGTCTGATTACAGAAGACAAGGTTCGTCCTGATGGTCGTCGTGTGGATGAAATTCGTCCTTTGGATGCTGAAATTGACTTTCTGCCAAAGGTTCATGGATCAGGTCTCTTTACACGTGGACAAACCCAGGCTTTATCAGTCTTGACTTTAGCCCCTATGAGTGATACACAACTTATTGATGGTTTGGATCCAGAGTATAAGAAACGTTTCCTTCACCACTACAATTTCCCTCAGTATTCGGTGGGTGAAACAGGGCGTTACGGTGCACCAGGCCGTCGTGAAATTGGTCATGGAGCCTTGGGTGAGCGAGCCCTTGCTCAAGTTCTCCCAAGTATCGAAGAGTTTCCATATGCTATCCGTTTGGTAGCCGAAGTCTTGGAGTCAAATGGGTCTTCTTCACAGGCTTCTATTTGTGCAGGTACTTTGGCTCTTATGGCAGGTGGGGTGCCGATTAAGGCACCTGTTGCGGGGATTGCCATGGGCCTTATTTCAGATGGAACAAACTACACTGTTTTAACTGACATTCAAGGTTTAGAAGATCATTTTGGTGATATGGACTTTAAGGTGGCTGGTACACGTCAAGGAATTACAGCTCTTCAGATGGATATTAAGATTTCAGGTATTACACCTACCATTCTCGAAGAGGCTTTGGCTCAAGCCAAGGTAGCTCGTTTTGAAATTCTTGATGTTATTGAGTCAGCAATCGCTGAGCCACGTCCAGAATTGGCACCAACAGCGCCTAAGATTGACAGTATTCAAATTCCTGTTGACAAGATTAAGGTTGTCATCGGTAAAGGTGGCGAAACAATTGACAAGATTATTGCTGAGACTGGTGTCACTATTGATATTGATGAAGAGGGACTTGTTCAGATTTTCTCTAGTGATCAGGATGCCATTAACCGTGCTAAAGCTATCATCTCCGATCTTGTACGTGAAGCAAAGGTTGGCGAGGTCTACACTGTACCAGTTGTGCGTATTGAAAAGTTCGGTGCCTTTGTCCATCTCTTTAATAAGACAGATGCTCTCGTCCACATCTCAGAACTAGCTTGGGAACGCACTGAGCGTGTTGAAGATGTGGTTAAGGTTGGGAATATGGTAACTGTTAAAATTATCAAAATCGATGAAAAAGGACGTATCGATGCCTCAATTAAGACCTTGCTTCCTAAGCCCGAAAAGATTGAAGACGGGGAAAATGAAGGAGAGCATCGTCACCGCCGTCGTTCTCATCACAAACCACGCCACCATAATGAAAATGGTGAAGCACCGAAAAATCCTGATAAATCAGAAACGAAAGAACAGACAGAAGAATGACAGAAAATCAAGAATTGCAAGCTTTTGATGAAACTCTAAAAGAATTTTTAAAGGAACCAGACCACTTTTTAACCAGTCTGGCTTTGGTTAATCACCTACAACGTACTCCCGTCTTGGCTGCCCAAGACCTCTACGCAGTTGAAGTGGAAGGCAAGAAGGTTGTTCCTGTCTTCACTAGTGAACAGGACCTACAATCTTTCAAATCTACTCAAGAGAGTGCTCGAGAACAGACTTGGATAGAACGTTCGAGCTTAGATGTTTTAACACAACTGGTTCAGGCAGAGCTTTTTGGTCTTGCTTTCAATTTAAAAGAGGATGGTGATTTCTCAAATACCACTCTTTTTGCAAGCAGTGAACTCATCCAGTTTATCAACTATTTCACTCAGACCTTAAATAATCTTTTGGGTGAGGAAAATCAAAAGGCAGATTCTAAAGATAAGATTTATCTTGTCCCAGCCTTTGTTCACAAGCGCGAGGAAGATGGTCAGGATGACCGTCTCTTTGCGACCATGTCGAATGCAGAGGGACAGAGTTATGTGCCAGTGTTTACGAACTTAACGAGCTTTGCAAAATGGTACGGTAACGAAACTTTTGGCCTACCTTTCCGTAAGGCTAAAGGGACGATTTTGCAATGGCCACTGTCAGAAATTTACCAGCCTTCAACAGGCGAAAATGAGTTGGACAAGGTTCAAGGTATTGTCATCAATCCTTTTGATGACCAGCCTGAGTTAATCGATTGGGCTTATTTTGAGAATGATAGTAAGTAATCCTAGTATTATCAAACCTCTGAAAAAGATAATAAGGCGACAGTAAACAATAATGATATAAGGAGTGACCTATATGGGGTGGTGGAAAGAAAGTATTGATATTGTAAAGAAAAATGACCCAGCGGCTCGGACAAGTTTGGAGGTTCTTTTAACCTATCCTGGTCTAAAGGCTTTGGCCGCTCATCGTATCTCACATTTTCTCTGGCGCCACCATTGTCGACTGTTAGCTCGTATGCATAGTCAATTTTGGCGATTTTGGACTCAGATTGAGATTCATCCTGGGGCTCAGATTGCTGAAGGTGTCTTTATTGATCACGGTTCTGGCCTTGTCATTGGTGAAACAGCTGTGGTTGAAAAAGGAGCTATGCTCTATCACGGTGTTACTTTAGGTGGTACTGGTAAAGATGTCGGAAAACGTCACCCAACCGTTCGTGAGGGTGCATTGGTTTCAGCCCATGCTCAGGTTATTGGTCCTATTGAGATTGGGAAAAATGCTAAGGTAGGTGCAGCAGCTGTGGTTGTTGCCGATGTCCCAGAAGATGTTACGGTAGTTGGTGTCCCTGCTAAAGTCGTACGTGTTCACGGTAAAAAGGATGAAGAAGTGATTCATGACATTGAGGAAGGTCGTGAATACTATAGCGAAAAGCTAGAAGATCTTCTAAAAGCAGCAAGCTTTCACTCATCACGTCTATAAGGACAGAAAAAGATGAAACTCTTTAGTTCAAAGGTGACTCGATTGACGGTCGTGGGCCCCCTTGCCCTTGTCTACATTGCTTTACATAGAGCAGATTATAGTATGGCCACCTTATGGTTTTGCATTGCTCTGTTATGGGCCGGTCTTGTTTTTAAGCAACGACACAAGTGAGATTTGAGTAATGAAACAATTCTTCAAGGACAATCCTTTTTTGGTCTTCTATATAGTTGGGAGTTTTCTTTCAGCTATGTCTCTCTTGGCTCAAGGTCAGCTAGTTGCGGCTATTTGGATTATAATTCTCGTTATACTCTTGTGTTTGTACCTAAACCATATCAAGGATAAAAAATAGTTTCCAGTTAATTGAAAGGAATCTCTAGTGATTAAAATTTATGATACGATGACACGTTCGCTCCGTGATTTTGTACCTTTGACAGAAAATGTTGTCAATATGTATGTCTGCGGACCAACAGTTTACAATTATATTCATATCGGAAATGCCCGTTCAGCAGTAGCTTTTGATACTATTCGTCGTTATTTTGAGTATTGTGGCTATACAGTCAACTATATTTCCAACTTTACGGATGTAGATGATAAAATTATTAAGGCAGCCAATGAAGCTGGTATTTCGACCAAAGAATTATCAGACAAGTTTATCACAGCCTTTATGGAAGATACCGCACAACTTGGAATCAAACCAGCGACACAAAATCCTCGTGTTATTAACTACATGGATGAAATTATTGCATTTGTGTCAACCTTGATTGATAAAGGTTTTGCTTATGTTGCTGAAGGTGATGTATACTTCCGAGTAGCTAAGTCAAAAAATTATGCAAAATTAGCTAATAAGACCTTGGAAGATCTTGAAATTGGTGCTAGCGGACGTACGGATGCTGAGACAGATCGTAAGGAAAATCCTCTGGATTTTGCCCTTTGGAAAGCTGCCAAAGAAGGAGAGATTTCTTGGGAAAGTCCTTGGGGACCTGGACGTCCAGGCTGGCACATCGAATGTTCTGTTATGGCGACTGAAATCCTTGGGGATACTATCGATATCCATGGTGGAGGTGCGGACCTTGAGTTCCCACACCATACTAATGAAATCGCACAATCAGAAGCCAAAACGGGTAAGACCTTCGCTAATTATTGGATGCACAACGGTTTTGTTAATGTGGACAATGAGAAAATGTCAAAATCCTTGGGTAACTTTGTGACTGTTCATGATATGCTTAAGACGGTTGATGGGCAAGTGCTTCGCTTCTTCCTAGCGACACAACAGTATCGTAAACCAATTAACTTTACCGAGAAAGCTATCCATGATGCTGAAGTCAATCTCAAGTATTTGAAAAATACGCACAGTCTTCCCTTGACAGATCAGGTGAATCAAGATGAGTTGCAAACTTATCTTGATGCTTTACAGGTGGCTATGGATGATGACTTTAATACGGCAAATGGTGTGACTGTTCTGTTTGATATGGCCAAATGGATTAATTCAGGCAACTATGATGAAACTGTTAAAGATGCTTTTGAAAAAATGCTCCAAGTTTTCGGTATTGTTTTCGAAGAAGAAGTTCTTGATGAAGATATCGAAAAACTCATTGAAGAGCGTCAGGCAGCGCGTGCTAACAAGGACTTTGCGACAGCAGACCGCATTCGTGATGAGTTAGCTGCTCAAGGTATCAAACTTCTTGATACCAAGGAGGGCGTGAGGTGGACACGTGACTAAACATCTTGATGTAAACCTTATTAACGGTATTGCTCTCGCCTTTGAGGGAGATGCTGTTTATTCCTTATACATTCGCCGTCACCTGATTTTTCAAGGACAGACTAAGCCAAATCAATTGCATCGTCTAGCTACACGCTATGTTTCCGCCAAGGCTCAAGCTAGCCTCATTGAAAAAATGATAGATCGAGAGCTTTTGACTGAAAAAGAGCTGGACATATACAAACGAGGTCGTAATGCTAAGAGTCATACCAAGGCTAAAAATACGGATGTTATTACCTATAAAATGTCAACAGGTTTCGAGGCAGTTATGGGTTATCTTCATATGACCGAGGATGTCGACCGCCTAGAAGAGTTGGTTACTTGGTGCATTGATGAAGTTGAGAAAGAAATCTAAAAATTCTGCTGAGAGCAGGATTTTTTGTTATTTAAAATTAATCTAGATTGTGAAAAAATAATAGATTATGTTAATAGTGAGGCATCAGCTCCGTAAGTTGATTTTTCTTCAGTTGAAGCCAAGGCAGAACCAACCAATCAAGTCAGCTCAGTGGGACCTCAACGTCATTGGTGGTTGTCTCTTCAAGTGAGACAGATGAGGGTCTTCTTGAGGTACATTCTCAAGTTGATATTGTAGAGACGAGTGTTTCTATGACTACATCTCATTCAGAAGAGGCTCGTGTCCAAGATTTTGGTGAGGATCGATCGGTAGCTGCATCTGAGCGAGGAGATGCAAGCGCAACATCTGAAGTGGCTTAAGAAACTGCTAGCTCTCTTGCATCGACAACTGCAGAAATAAGTCAGTTGGATAAAAATACAGAGTGAGAGTTTGACCTATTCGTCAAAAGTAACCTTTACAGACGGACTTATCTCAGAGATTTCCGGAAACAGTTCAACAAGCACAGGCTCAATTGACATCTTCCAAGCAGTAGGTAAAACCATTACCTAGGCTGAGAGAAAGATTGTGGAATCAATTGCAGATCCGGATACAATTGGTAAGCAGGCTTTAGCTGCTGCAACGCTTGTTCTGGTTCTTATAGTGCTTTATCTAGCAGCAATTACATTTATTTAACATGCTTTGCCCTCGTAAGAGGGCTTTTTTTATGATAGAATGGGCATATGAAAACAACTAAAGAAACAAGCCTAGATATTGTTTATGGTGTGCATGCTGTAACGGAGAGTCTAGAGGCTAATACTGGAAACAAACTCTATATTCAAGACGATCTTCGAGGGAAAAATGTGGATGCTATTAAGGCTTTGGCAGCTGAAAAGAAGGTTTCCATCTCTTGGACACCGAAGAAGACCTTGTCTGATATGACAGGTGGGGCTGTTCATCAAGGTTTTGTCCTTCGTGTGTCAGAGTTCGCTTACTCTGATCTCTCAGTTATTATGGATAAGGCTGAGCAAGAGGAGAACCCTCTGATTCTCATTTTAGATGGACTTAATGATCCTCATAACTTTGGTTCTATCCTACGAACGGCTGATGCTACCCAGGTGACAGGAGTTATTATTCCCAAGCATCGTGCTGTAGGGGTAACCCCTGTCGTTGCCAAGACATCAACAGGGGCAGTGGAGCATATTCCGATTGCGAGAGTGACTAATCTGAGCCAAACCCTTGATAAACTTAAAGAATCAGGCTTTTGGGTATTTGGTACAGATATGGACGGTACACCATCTCATAAATGGAACACAGCTGGTAAGCTTGCTCTTATCATTGGTAATGAAGGTAAGGGAATTTCTGCTAACATCAAGAAACAAGTTGACGAGATGATTACTATTCCTATGAGTGGCCATGTGCAGAGCCTAAACGCCAGTGTGGCAGCTGCAGTTCTTATGTATGAAGTTTATCGAAACCGATTGTAACTATGAAAAAAAGAATACTTCTGGTTGATGGTTATAATATGATTGCCTTTTGGCAAGAAACCCGTCAACTCTTTAAGGCCAATCAGCTTGACGAAGCTCGTGAAACACTGATTCGTAAGCTCAATCATTATGCCAACTTTGAGCATATTGATATCATCTGTGTGTTTGATGCCCAGTTTGTTCCAGGGAGCCGTCAGCGCTATGATCAGTACCGTGTTAGTGTTATTTTTACTGAGGCAGACGAGACAGCCGATAGCTATATTGAGCGCTCAGCAGCTGAAATGAATACTGTTCAAAATCTAGTTGAAGTGGCGACTAGTGACTTGAATGAACAGTGGGCCATCTTTTCTCAAGGAGCTTTACGTGTTTCAGCGCGTGAGTTGGAGGAGCGTGTTAATACCGTTAAGTCGGACTTAGACAAGATGTCAGCACATATTGACTTAACAACCCCCAAGTTACGTCCATGGGATGAAACACAATTAGGAAAATTACAGAACCTTTTAAATGAAATAGAATAGAGGGATATATGACATTTAAAATTTTGACAGATTCAACAGCAGATCTAGATGAAAAATGGGCTCAGGAGAATGATGTTGAACTTATTGGTCTGACCATTACGCTCGATGATATTACTTATGAGACCGTTGGTCCCAATCGATTAACGAGTGACCGTCTCTTGGAAGCTATGCAAGAAGGAGGTCAACCGACCACAAGTCAGGTGAATGTTGGTCAATTTGAAGAGGTTTTTCGTCGTCATGTTCAAAATGATGATGCTCTTCTTTATCTTGCCTTCTCATCAGTGCTTTCAGGTACTTATCAAAGTGCTGTTATGGCGCGTGACATGATTTTAGATGAGTACCCAGAAGCTGTCATTGAGATTGTAGATACCCTGGCGGCAGCAGGTGGAGAAGGTTATCTTTCTATCTTGGCGGCAGAAGCTCGTGACCAGGGTAAGAGTTTATCCGAAACGAAAGCCATGATTGAGGACATTCTGCCACGTTTACGGACCTATTTCTTAGTTGATGATCTCTACCATCTTATGCGTGGAGGTCGTCTTTCTAAGAGCTCAGCAATTATTGGTAGTTTGATTAATATCAAGCCTCTTCTTTGGCTAGACGCTTCAGGTAAGTTGGTTCCTTTGGCTAAAATCCGTGGACGTAAAAAAGCCATTAAAGAAATGGTCCTGAATGCTACTCAGGATATTGGACATAGCACAGCGATTGTCGCTTATGCTAATGATTTTGCAGCTGCGAAGAATCTAAAAGAACGATTGTTAGCAGTTGACGGCATTGAACAAGTTCTTATTATGCCACTTGGACCAGTTATTTCTACCCATGTCGGACCAGATACCTTAGCCGTCTTTACGATTGGTGAGGAAGCTAGATAGAAAAAATCAGATAGGTTTTCCTATCTGATTTTTTCGTTGTCTGAAATGATGTATCAATAGAAAATAAGAAGATAAATCATACAAAATGAATAGTATATTTAACATGATGTAAAACAATGCTGTAATAAATCTATAAAATGGAGGGAACAAAATGAAGGAGTCAAAGAAAAAGTAGCTAGCACGATGGATGAACGTGCTCAGTTAATCAGTAACAGCATCTGCTGCTGGAAGTTATGGAGTAGCCATGATTGGTATATTTGTAACGATTATGGTTACTGGTAAGACACACTCCGTATACTTAGCTCAGTCATTATTAATTATTACTTTCTTTGGATCTATGTGCGTGGTCGTAGTGCATAGCGTATCACGAAATGGGTATCCACGGTTACTGGACAAAAAATTGAGAAGAAAGTGTTCGTATTATCCTGAGTAATGTTGCTTTTTGGAATTGTTATATCATCAATTGGTTTGTTAAATTTAGTACAGTCGATTGAGATGAATAATAATATTATGAGTAGTGTAGCATTTTTGACATTGGGTTTGATCCTTATTTGTGACGGATTGGTTATCATCAAAAAAATCAGAAAAAACCGTCTGGAAGAACTAGAAGACGAAGCATAGGGTTTTTAAATGAAAAATTTAAAATTAAAGTCAGCACGTGTGGCAAAAGACCTCACTCAACAAGGCTTAGCAGATGCTATAGGAGTCTCCCGCCAGACCATCTCACCTATTGAAAAGGGAGACTACAATCCGACCATGGATTTGTACATTGCCATCTGTAAAACATTAGACCAGCTTTTTTTGGGAAGCTGAGGACTAGTTTGCATCTCTTAGAGGAGAGGTTGCTGGGGGATTCTATTACCTAACTTATAAAACGGGAGCTAAAAAAATAAAAGAAAAACACCTCCAAATGACTTGCCTTGGACGTGTTTTTTTGATATTATGTTAGACGGTATTGTTTACCCCATTTGAAAGGCCCCGGAACCTTCCAAATACTTTTTGATGGGAAGGAACACCCATCACTCGTAAACAAAAATCGAACTATATATAGGAGAAATCATGAACAAAACAACATTTATGGCTAAACCAGGCCAAGTTGAACGTAAATGGTATGTCGTTGACGCAACTGATGTGCCACTTGGACGTCTTTCTGCAGTAGTTGCTAGCGTACTTCGCGGAAAAAACAAACCAACTTTCACACCACACACTGATACAGGTGATTTCGTAATCGTTATCAATGCTGAAAAAGTTAAATTGACTGGTAAAAAAGCAACTGATAAGATCTACTATACTCACTCAATGTATCCAGGTGGATTGAAACAAATCTCAGCAGGTGAACTTCGTTCTAAAAATGCTGTTCGTTTGATCGAAAAATCAGTTAAAGGTATGCTTCCACACAACACTCTTGGACGCGCACAAGGTATGAAATTGAAAGTCTTCGTTGGTGGTGAGCACACTCACGCTGCACAACAACCAGAAGTACTTGATATCTCAGGACTTATCTAATTCTAAGAGGAAAGGAGCACTAATATAATGGCACAAGCACAATATGCAGGTACAGGACGCCGTAAAAACGCCGTTGCACGCGTACGTTTGGTTCCAGGTACTGGTAAAATCACAGTTAACAAAAAAGATGTAGAAGAATACATCCCACACGCAGACCTTCGTCTCGTTATCAACCAACCTTTTGCAGTTACTTCAACTGAAGGTTCATACGACGTACACGTTAACGTTGTAGGTGGTGGATACGCTGGTCAATCAGGTGCGATCCGTCACGGTATCGCTCGTGCACTTCTTCAAGTAGACCCAGACTTCCGCGATTCATTGAAACGCGCTGGACTTCTTACTCGTGATGCACGTATGGTTGAACGTAAGAAACCAGGTCTTAAGAAAGCTCGTAAAGCTTCACAATTCTCAAAACGTTAATCAATACGATTATATCAACGTTTCAAAGCACTTTGCAAAAATTTTGCAAAGTGCTTTTTTGTCGATTTTTGAGCTCAAATAGCTTTGTGATAACCTTCTGATAACCTCTTCTAAATTTTTAAAATCATGATTTATTTTGCTTTATTGAGATAGTCTGCAAATTTGTCAATAGAGTTTTTCTCACCAGTTTTTGTGGTGTGAGTATAGACATCTAATGTCACCTGACTGCTTGCATGACCGAGACGTTTTGATGTATTAGAAGGGTCGATTCCAATTTCAGACATAAGTGTTGCATGTGTATGTCTAAACCCATGTGGGCTAATTGGTTTTAATTTATGCTTTTTAATAATTCGATTCAGTACGTTATTAATGTAATCAGCATGCAAAGGTTCAATTTTGTCATTACTTGATATGTAAGAGAACATATATTCATCACTAATATTCAGCTTTGTAAGAGGAAGCTGAGATTGTTCTTTCAGATAGAAATTTCTCCATTGCTTAATAATATCGATTGTCTCATCATCAAGATAGATTGTACGAACTGAAGATTCATTCTTTGTGCTCTTTTCAATCGCTTTACCGTCAATTCTTCCTAGACTTTTATCTATGTTCAATAGATTGCTGTCAAAGTTAATATCAGCCCATTTTAAAGCGTATAACTCCCCTTTTCGTAGTCCACTAAATGCAAGCAGTCTAAATAAAGCAAAATGTTTAAATGGCTCAGTTTCTTTCACTATATCAAGGAAATGATGTAATTCCTCCAGAGACCAAAAATTATCTGATCTAGTTTTTTTGATTTTAGGCATGATAACATTCTTCATTGGATTTCGATCAATGTAGTTCATGTTGATTGCAAAATCAAAAATTTTTGAGGTATAGGATTTTATCTGTTTGATATTTTTGAAAGTCTGAGATTTTTGTGTAATAAAGTTTTGACAGTCTAAAGGACTGATTTGGTCAATAAATTTATCGCCAAATATTGGTAGAATATGTATTCGATAGATATTCTTAGTTTGGGAAGAAGTTGTTTCTTCAACGGTACCAACATAGGCATTAAACCATTCTTGATAAAGTTCTTTATAAGTGACTTTGGGGTTAGGTTTGTCGGTACTTACTGTGGGGGCAACGACACCAGCTTCTAAACGAGCTTCGTACAATTTTGCCTCTTTTTTGGTTTTGAATCCTCTCTTTAAGTGCCTTTTTTTCTTTCCATAAGCATCTAAGCCAATGTAAAAGCTGACATAGTATAGGATTCCTTTTTTTGTTTTGTATTTGTGTATAGACATTTTTTCTCCGTATCTAAGTTTTCGGAGCTTATGTAATTGAGAAATGAGTGTCTATCTATTTTTTCTATCTTCTTGGCGGATAGCGTATTCGTCTGTTTTAATCCAGCTCTGCCAAACTTTAGAATCTTTATTTTGGTGATTCATATAATCTATAAACTCAGACATAAAACGTTTGTTTTTCTCAGCTAGGTATTCTGAGAATATATGACGAAATTCATCTGAAAAACTATCATCAAGTGGTAGTGTTAATGCCCTTTCGCCAAATTCGATACTCTTCTTTAACTTCTCCATATCGCTTTTAAAAGGTGTCACAGAACCAATTTTAGATGTTTTGAAACTATCTGTAACAATTTTAAGATTTGATGGAGCGTGTGGGTTGCTATCAAGTCCCATAATGTAAGCGACGGAAACATTAAAGTATTTTGCCAATTTTTCAGCATTATCTTTTTTAGGTTTGCGGATTCCTTGATTGTATCCAGAAAGTGTAGGATAGGCTATATTTGTAGCTTCGCTAATTTCTGTCAATTTTTTTCCGCTATTTTCTATCAGTTTAGTAATATGATTCGTCATAAGAACCTCCTTTTTATCATTATAACACATTTTATTCTTTTTGAATAAAAAAGCTTGACAAAAATTCAAAAAGAATATATAATTCAAAATGAATAACAAATTAAATGGTTTCGGAGCTTATTTAATTTAGAAATGAGGTGTGAATTTATGTCGGAAACTACTTTAGTTGTCCAGCTTCCTAAAGAATTAGAGAAGCAATTACGTGCTCACTATGATGAGATGATTTCAAATGCTGTAGCAAGAGTATTTGAAGATAAAGAACTTTATAAACCTATGGTTCGTATGTCAGGTTTGTCTAGGTGGTTAGATGTATCTACGACAACAATCCAAAAATGGACGAAAGAAGGAATGCCAACCATGGTGATTGATGGAGTGACTTTATACGATAAAAGAGCAGTAACACGATGGTTGAAGCAATATGAAAGATAGGTACTCGTATGAATGGTGTTCAGTGGATCAAGATAACAACAGATATATTTGATGATGAAAAAATTCAGCTAATAGAATCAATGCCAGAAGGAGATACTCTTATTGTAATATGGTTTAAAATTCTGGTGCTTGCAGGAAAGCAAAATAATAGTGGCATATTAAGTCTAGGGAACAAGGTTTATTACACAGAAGAGATGCTTTCAACAGTGTTTAGGCGAAAGGCTACATCTGTAAAATTAGCTCTCAGCATGTTTGAAGAATTTGGCATGATAGAAATCATAGATGGCGCTATTACCATTCCAAAATGGGAGAAACATCAGAATATAGATGGACTAGAAAAGATTAGAAAACAAACTAGGGAACGTGTTGCTCGTCATAGACAAAAACAAAAAGCACTAATTACAGGCGAGCCACAACTCGTTTTAGACTGTAACGTTACAGTAACGGATGAAAATGATAATGTAACGCAAGAGATTAAGAACAAGAGTAAGAATAAGAAAGAGATTGAGAATATACTGGATAATAGTTCTAGAAAGCCTGAAACTTATATTCCACCCAAATATTATTCTTTGTTAGAATCCATTTCTTATAAGTACAATGATAGATTTTTGTATCCTAACAATTACACTTTAACACATGCTCAGAAGATGAAGATAGGCGAGTATTTGGCTAGTGGGTATGTAACTAGTGATGAAGTCATTAGCATGATTGAACGGATTCCTGAGGATGCGACGTCTCCTTTGGCGTATTTATTTAAGTCTATGGAGAATTTAAAGCAGGAACGTATGCTGGAGTGCAAAGCTATTGCCCATGAAAATGCCCGAAAGAAGTATATGATAAATGAGTAGATATAGGACTGTTCTAAAGAAATGTTACATCACTGAGGAGCAAAATGAAATAGTGAATAACTTGATTGAAATGACAAATCATCTAAGTTTTTCCTCTTATGCCAGAAAAATGTTATTTAAGAGCTCGCCTATTTATCTTCAATTTGATTTTGAATCTTATCATGACTTTATATTTCAAGTTAGAAGAATTATCAATAACTTACGTCAGTTAGAAAGAATAGCAGAACAAAGTGAGGATTTGGATAATGTAAGGATATTTCACTACTGCGTTGAGCTGATGATAGAATATGAAAAGAAGACAAGTAAACAAGTGAAAGAACTTGTAAAACGACTAAATAAGAAAACGAGGTGATAGGACCATGAGAATAAAATCTGTGTTGAAACAGGTGTTTTTGACGGAAGAAGAAAATAAAAAATTAAATGATTGTATGAGGAAGGAAAATATTCGTAATTTTTCTGAGTTTGCTAGACAAAAATTAATACGAACAGATTTGAACATCCAAAAAGTCTCTTTTGAAGGTTTAGTTCCTTTAACAGAAGAGTTGGAACAAGTCGGAAAGAATATCAATTCTATAGCCCGTCTTGCAACTGTAGTTGGGAGAATAAGCTATGAAAACAAAATGGATATGTCTATTTTGATGCAAAAAATAGTTGATGTGATGGAGGAAAAAGATGTTTATTTTCAAAAGTAATATGGATAAGGATTTTGATCAGATATGTGAATACATATTGAAATTAAAGCGAGCAGAATTATTTCTTCATGGAATTAAACAACAAGATAAAACGAAGGCTCGTTTGTATCATGCGATGCTGGAATACTATGATGCTAACCATAAAAAAGAAAGACATATGAGAATTTTAAAATAAGGAAACGCTGTTAAAAATTTTGCAGCGTTTTTTATATATCTTCTTAAAATATTTGTACACACAAATGACAGTCAAATTGATTTTTGGGATTATTTTATCGAGAAGGAAAGATTTCTCATAATATGACTTTGCGAGCTCAGAGTCTGTATACACACACTCCCAAAATCATCCTAAAATTTGTATACACAAAGTGTATGTACTTTTTGGGATGATTTGAATTTTGGGGAATCCCCAAACCCCTGATGAATTATACGAGCAAAAAAATTTGGGAGTAAGTTTTAGAAAGAACTATTCTAAAGTATTTAAAATCTGACTTTAAGTAAATTTTTTATTATGTGACTATTAGCCTGTCTCACTCCGCTAGGTGCGAGACAAAAAAATACCCGCTATGCGGGTGTGTACTGACCCCCAAAAGTTAGACAGAAAAAATCTAACTTTTGGGGTCAGTACAAAAGCGTTTTTATTGTATAAAGAATATCAAATAGTTTGAGGGTTTTACTTGTCGCTGTATTTCTTCACTATCCTTTTTGTAATACTCCTGCTTTGTTCCTGAAATATCTACAGTGAATACGTCATCCTTGAAGGTATAATTCTCTTTTCGGTTTATGATATTAGAGCCAGTCGGTTCGATTGTTGCACTGTCTTTATCAATTGTAAAGGTGTCGGCCTCTCCTTTGTTGCTATTTCCTTTGTTACCTGAAATGGTAAAGGCAACTTCATTTCTACTCTCGTTTATTCAACGGTATTCGCCATCTAAAGAATTGCTTGATTGGTTAGAGCATGCAATTAATAAAATTGTAGATAGAGACACTAAAAGTAATGTGATAAATCTTTTCATTTACATACTTTTTATTTCTATATTATATTAAAGAAACATTACATAAGTAAGACAGTAATTTTTTAGGTTGATCTCTTTCTTTCGGGAAAATCATTATGTTTCGGAAAGTCAAGATTTTGTTATTATTTATGATATACTGGTACCGTAATTATATCCTTACAGAGGTTAAGTAAGGGTTTCAGTACACGTCAATAGATGTCAAAATATTGATTTTAAGCGATTTTTGATTTTTGGAAACTCATTATATCGCACTACAAATCAATAAAAACTGTACCTTTTTTAGATAAATATATTATCTGGATATTGAAGTTAAGCCCTGCTGTCATTTCGATGGCAGGGCTTTTTAATATTTGGTACACTAACTTCTTATCTGTATTTTGGTGGATTTTAAGTTGACATCTACAAAGTTTAATGTTAGAATACATTCAAAAATATATTTGAATGAGGTATTTTATGATTCAAAATGTTGTTACTTCAATAATCCTGTATTCTGGGACAGCCGTAGACTTACTTATTATCCTAATGTTATTTTTTGCCAAAAGAAAAAGCAGAAAAGACATCATTAACATCTATTTAGGACAATTTCTAGGCTCTGTTAGTCTAATATTGCTAAGTTTGCTTTTTGCATTTGTCTTAAATTATATTCCTAGTAAAGAGATTTTAGGTTTACTCGGTTTGATTCCAATTTTCCTAGGTCTCAAAGTTTTGCTTTTAGGAGATTCTGATGGAGAAGCTATTGCCAAAGAAGGTTTGCGCAAAGATAATAAAAACCTGATATTTCTAGTCGCTATGATTACTTTTGCAAGTTGTGGTGCTGACAATATTGGTGTCTTTGTTCCATATTTTACTACCTTAAATTTAGCAAATTTGATAGTAGCTTTACTTACCTTTCTAGTCATGATTTATCTCTTGGTTTTTTCTGCCCAAAAATTGGCACAAGTCTCTTCTGTTGGAGAAATTTTGGAAAAATATAGCAGATGGTTTATTGCCGTTGTTTATTTAGGATTGGGGATATATATCCTGATTGAAAATAACAGTTTTGACATACTATGGACTATATTAGGCTAGGAGAAAATATTATGAAAAAAGATAGTATCTGTCAAGTGGATGTTATAAATCAACAAAATGTTACAACCGCAACGAACTACCTTGAAAAGGAAAAAGTCCAAAAATCACTTCGCATTTTAACAAAATTTACCGATAATAAACAGATAAATATCATCTTCTATCTTCTTGCTGTTGAAGAACTCTGTGTCTGTGATATAGCCTGTTTACTAAATCTCAGTATGGCATCTACTTCCCACCATCTTCGTAAACTAGCCAATCAAAACATCTTGGGCACTAGAAGAGAGGGGAAAATTATATATTATTTTATAAAAGATGAGGAAATCAGGGATTTTTTTAATCAACTAGGATAACAACTATTTTTACTACTTTTCCATGATTCTAGGGAGCTACTCTATGAAATTTTTTGATGAAAATTACTCACAAGAAATAATATATAGAACTGTTTAAATATCTTCAGGATAGAAAAAGAAATTGTCCAGGCACGAAGAAACTGTATATTTGTTGCTAAACTGTACATCATCTTTATGATACAGTATTTCGTATTTCTCAACTACATAAGCTCCGAAAACTAAAATGTGATAACCCTTTGATAACCTCTCGATTTTCAAAAGGATTATATATGTAAATATTGAGGATTTATCTCTTAAAATTACTTGATTTTAGTGATAATTTACCATAAATATCATAATGTAGAAAAAACCAGGTCTTAAGAAAGCTCGTAAAGCTAGCCAGTTCTCAAAACGTTAAGAACCAGCTACAATACAGAATTTACAACACTTCATGGTTCACACCATGGGGTGTTTTTTTGATGATTTTTAACAAAATTCACACCATTACTTTTTAAGATTACGATAGGCAATTTCTCCAACAGCCATTGGAATAACATTCGAAGTATTGACATAAGTCTTTGTTGTAATCGTGTCACTATGGGTTAGAGCTTCAGAAATAGCTTCAATAAATGTTTCAGCATGTTTAGCTAGCGGTGCTCCGGTATGTTGCAGTTTATGAGGTGTAGCATGTCTAAGTTCTGGATGACGACGTTTGACAGATTTCATTTTATTTTTAAGATAGTCAGAGTGTAGAGGGCTATTAACATTACTCTTCATATCGATATAAGTAAAGACATATTGTTCATCGGATTGGATAATTCCAAACTTTGATAGTTCGTATTTTTGTTGTTTTTCCCAAGAGGTAAGAAGCTGAAGTAAGTCATTAGAAATAGAGAAAATAGGCTAGCAAAAACCTATTTCAGGAGAAAATAAAGTAAATCTCTCCACAATAAAACACATACTATCAAGGTTTTGTAATACCTGATAGTATGCGTTTTTAGAATTTTAAATCCTGATTGCTTAGTCTCTTTTTCATTATAGTTCCGTTTGATTTATAGTTTCATTAATTCTATGGAGATTCATCATTTTGAGTAATAATAGTGCTTCCAGAAGTTAAAGATTCCATTTTATCCTTCAAGTGTCTGTATTAGATAATGTGTTCTAAATTTACTATATCTTGTTAGGATTTGGGTAGAATCATTGATAACAGAGTGTTGCAAATCTAGTTAGCTGAATAATTTATATTTATCTACTTTTCTAGTAACCAATCTATGATATTTTTCTTCTTAATACCATTGTAATTGGCTGTGGGCTGAATCGTATCCATTGTTAATAGATATTTTGGGAATTGATCTTTAATGGCTTCTAGTGGTCTAAGTTCTCTTTCTAGTGTTTCTGGAGCAAGTGTTGTTTCACTGACTTGATAATAAGCGTAGTGACCAACATCAGTTACAACAACAAAATCAACCTCATATTTATCTAAATTACCAACATATACTTGCGAATATCTACGTCTCAATTCCAAATAGACAATATTTTCCAAGATATGGCCAATATCTTCTTTGTGGTCTGGTAATAAGAGATGTCGTAAACCTAAATCAACGGGATAATATTTTTCTAAGCGTTGTAATAATGCTCTGCCTTTTACATCAAAACGTGGAACGGAATAAAAAAGTAAACTGTCTGTCAAAGTCGTCAAATAATTTTCCAAAGTATTATGGGAGATTGAAACGTTTTGGCTGACTAGGGTATTGCGAATCTTATTTGTTGATATTAAGCTACCTGTACTACTGAGAAGGGTTCGGACAATGCGTTCAATAATAGTAGGATTTGGATTTCCCAATCTAGTGACAATATCATTTAACAGTATTGAGTTATATATTCCTCTGAGATAGTCAATTTTTTCAGCGTAAGATGATGTTTGCAATAAGTAAGGGAAAGCACTAAAGAGATAATTGTTAAAAATTTCTGTTGTATTCAGATTCTCTGAGAGAGATTGCCCTGATAGGTATTCTTCAAATGACAAAGGAAGGACCTCTATCTCAACATACCGACCAGTCAAGTTTGTAGCTAATTGACTGCTCATAAAGTAGGCGTTTGATCCAGTCAAATAGAGGTCAACATTTGGCAAGATGAATAGACTGTCTGCTACTAGTTCAAATTTTTCAACATGTTGAATTTCATCTAAAAAGATATAGTATGTTTTCTCCTTAACTAACCGCTCTTTTATATAAGTGAATAATGTTTGAAAATGTCGCAGTTCATAATAACTCAGATCTTCAAAATTGATGGATATAATCTGATCCTCGTCTACCCCAGTTGCTAGTAACTCCTCTTTATAGAGTTGAAAAAGCACAGATTTACCAGCTCGTCTAACTCCACTTACAACCTTAATGATTTGGCGGTCACGATGTCTTCTTAAAAAGTCTAAATAATGTGGTCTTTTAATATAGTTCATAATAGTTACCTCAAAGATAGTATAATACAAATAGCAATTATTTTCAAATATTTGGAAATAATATTTTATTTTTTTGATTATTTCTAAGTATTTAGAAATAATAGATGGGGCTATTTAAATATCTTCAAGATAGAAAAAGAAATTGCACTGGCACGAAGAAACTGTAGATCATCTTTGTGATACAGTAGTTCGTATTTCTCAATTACATAAGCTCCGAAAACTAAAAAGTGATAACCCTTTGATAACCTCTTGATTTTTAAAAGGGTTATATATGTAAAAATTGAGGATTTATCTCTTAAAAGAACTTGATTTCAGTGATAATTTACCATAAATATCATAATGTAGAAAAAACCAGGTCTTAAGAAAGCTCGTAAAGCTAGCCAGTTCTCTAAACGTTAAGAACCAGCTACAATCCAGTATTTACAACACTTCATGGTTCACACTATGAGGTGTTTTTTTGATGATTTTTAACAAAATTCACACCACTTTTCACACCAAATTCAGACTCTTTTGTCAACTGTAGTGGGTTACTAAAAAGTTATACTCTGGAGAGGACAAGTTTTGTTCTCTCCTTATAAATAATCGTTTCATTTTGAAAATCAGGAAAGCGTTGTTAACGGATCCAGTCAAGCAAATAATAGCCAAGAAGTCAATGCAATGTTTGGTGGCTTCTTCTTTATCGTTATCTTCCTATCTATTATCTTTATAGTTGGTGCTGTATTAGTCATCTACTATAAACAAATCTCAGAAGGTTATGAAGATCTTGAACGCTTTGTCATCTTGCAAAAGGTTGGTTTGGATCAAAAACAAATCAAGCAAACTATTAACAAGCAAGTCTTGACTGTCTTTTTCCTTCATGTAATCTTTTCCTTTATCCATCTAGCATTTTCTTATCACATATTAAATTTGATCCTCAAGGTCATTGAGGTTGTGGATACAGCTATGATGTTAACTGTAACTCTTTCCGTTTGTGGTGTCTTTGCCCTTATCTATGTTTTAATCTTTATAATTACTTCAAGAAGTTATCGTAAGATTGTCTAAATGTAAAAAATGTTATGCTAGCAAATGACTAGAATATAGTCAAAAAATAAAGGAGACAAAATGAAAGAAAGTTATTTTGACGGAGGAATCCTAGATTATATTGGATACTTTATCTTAGTGGCCCTAATTAGCTTACTTACCTTTGGTATCGCAACATCTTGGGCGGTTTGCATGATACAAAATGGGAAAACCAAACATACGGTAGTGGATGGTCAACGTCTATACTTTGACGGGACTGGAGTACAACTGTTCGGTAACTGGATTAAGTGGTTTCTTCTAACCATCATCACGTTTGGAATCTATGGCTTCTGGTTGAACATAAAAATGGAGCGATGGATTGTTAAACATATTCATCATGTTTAAGCATTAAAACGGTATCTTCTTTCAGAGGAGATATCGTTTTTTCTTCTTCGGAGAAGGAAACAAAAATTTCTTCTTTTCTCTATCATTTAAATTAATTGATTTCTTCAGAGAAAGACTGTAAAATTTTTGATATAATGTCAAGGATGGTCTGATAGATATTTAAAAGATAATGTTCAAAAGAATTACAGGTGGAAATTAAAAATATGTAAGATTGGACAGAAGTCTTTCTACCATCATCCATGCGGAAACAAATTATATGAAATAAAAGGAATAACCAATGACCGGAAACTATTCAACACGTGAATACCGAGAAAAATTATATGATGACCTTCATGTTCGATTAAGAGATACAGTGATTTTGATGTGTGCGATTTTTATTGCCTCTATAGGTCTAAATATGAATTCAACAGCTGTCATTATTGGAGCTATGCTGATTTCCCCTCTTATGACACCGATTGTTGGACTGGGATTCGGTTTAGCTATTTTTGATACGCGTTTAATCAAACAATCTCTAGAGGTTTTATTTATTCAAGTATTGGTCAGTTTGCTTGTATCGACTCTGTATTTCTGGATTTCTCCCTTATCTTATGCAAGTAGCGAGTTGATTGCACGAACCTCTCCAACCATTTGGGATGTTGTCATTGCTATTGCTGGTGGGATAGCAGGTGTCATTGGTTCAAGGAAAAAAGAAGCAAACAATATCGTGCCAGGAGTAGCCATCGCAACAGCTCTAATGCCACCTATCTGTACTGCGGGCTATGGTTTAGCTAATGGAAATGTACGATATTTATTTGGGGCTCTCTATCTTTTCTTGATCAACTGTGTCTTTATCATGATAACCAATATTGTTGGAACAAGAATTTTGATGAGAAAATCTCCTTTAAGTTCATTTAAAGAGCTAAACATTAAAATGAGAATTGGGTTGATATCCTTGATTGTATTATTGATTGTTCCGGCTAGCTATTCAGCAGTCACTCTGACGATGGATCAAGCACGAAAAGAAGGGATCAAACAGTTTGTAGGAAAAGAGTTCGCCAATCACACGGTTATTAATCAAGTCTACAAGTCAAGGAACAATGAATTGGTCTTGACAGTTGTTGGAGATCCAATTTCAGAAGAAGAATTAGAAACCATTCGCCAAAAACAAGCCTCTTACGGTATTCAATCTGTTCAATTGAAAGTCAATCAAGTCCATAATTCGACAAAATTAGATAGTGAGACGACCAAGGAATTTTACGAAAACATTGACAAGTATATCGATCAAAGACTCTCTGAAAAAGATTCACAAAACGATCTCGTAAAAGAAAATGAAGCAGACAAGGAGTGAGGACGATGAACTGAATAGGTTTTTATGCCGTATTTTTCTTCTTTCTTACCTATAACAAAATAAAATTGATGAATACGAGATTTTTCTTTAGATGAAAGAAAGTACATTAAAGTATTTTACTGCAAATTCAATTTATAAAAAAACAACTTAATAAAAAATGGCTTCCTTTTGCGGAATATTGCGATTCTTGTTATCTCATGCTTGGTTTTAATCCAGACCAGGAGGGGCAAGAAGGGCAGATTATTTGCTACAGTCATGACCCTGATGAAATTATCTATGTGGCAAAAAGTTTTACGGAGCTGATTGAAGGGATAATGGAAGTGATCGTATAAAAGAAGGTAGTATATTCCCCTATTAAAAAAATATTGATTCAAATTTTATGAAATTAATCAGTAGATATCGTTCTGAAAATCCTTGATATTACGCTATTTTTAGTCCAACTGAAACCCATACTTTCCAAACCAGGTCTTAAGAAAGCTCGTAAAGTTAGCCAGTTCTCTAAAAGTTAAGAACCAGCTACAATCCAGTATTTACAACACTTCATGGTTCACACCATGGGGTGTTTTTTTGACGTTTTTTAACAAAATTCACACCATCATTTTTTTGCTACGAAATGCGATGTCACCTACAGTTTGATTGACGGGATCATTAGTGTTGTTATAAGTCTTTGTAATTTCTTTGTCGCTATGAGTTAGAGCTTCTGAAATTATTTCTAGCGAAACCTTATCTTGTTTTGCGAGTGTGGCACAGGTATGTCTAAGTTTGTGTGGAGAAGCTAACCGTACTAATGATCAACGTATTGAAGATGATTTGATTGCTAATGGTAAAAAAGCTGCAAATGATAAAGCAGAAGCTAAAACTGCTCCATCAAAAGAAGATATGAAAAAAGCTCAAACTTCAGCAGAAAAAGTTAAAAAAGCAGAAGCAAAATCTAAAGCAGCTAAAGAAAACAAAGCTGGTTCTAAAGCAGAAGCTAAAACTCTTCCAAACACAGCAGCTGTTAAATAATTAATCGTTATTGCTGAAAAGAATATCACTGGGGCTTAGGCTTCGGTGATATTTTTCTATAGATAAAGAAAAGGATTTCATATTTCATGGGTAGTCATAATCGTAAATCTACTGGATCTCTCAAAAAACTGATTGTTGGGATTTCAGCCTTAGTGATTGCTGCTTTGGCGATTTTCCTTGGATTCCAGTATATGTCGCCAAAGGCGTCATCTTCTAATGGCGTTAAGAGTGCTTTGACTACAAAAAAAGCAAGCACTTATAAGATTTCAGATGAGGAAAAATCTTATTTAAAGAACAAATTTGATGGTCTTACTGCAACTAACCCTGACGCCATAGCCTATATTTATGCTCCTGGTACACAGTTGGATGAGCCGGTTGTACAAACTAAAGATAATTCTACATATTTAGATAAAACATTTGAAGGAGGTAATGAACCTCTGTTTGGTACTGTGTTTATGGATATGGACAATAAGAAAGACTTTAGTGACCGTTTGACTTGGCTCTTTGGTCATGCTCGAGGAAGTCAGGTAGAAGACCACCGTATGTTTAATGATGTTAACTATTACAGTGATCAGTCGTTCTTTGATAACCACAAATATGTTGTTATAGAAACCCCTCAACGTAAGTATTATTATGAAGCTCTGGCTATGGTTATCGTGCCGGAGGATACAGCATTTTATCGTACGTCCTTTAAAGATGATAAAGACTTTAAGGAACAATTGGATATTATTTATAATACAGCTGATGTTAAAAACAAGGATTTGAAGGTTAGTGCTTCAGATAAATACCTCGTTCTTTCGACTTGTCGTGAGGAAGATGAAACGATTCGTGCTAATCTCTACTTGCGTCAAATTCCAGATTCTGAAATGACAGATTTTGTTGCTAAGCATGGCAAAGATTTGGAATATAAACCAACACGTTAATAATTAAGGGAACTCTACTTCTTATGAAGTAGAGTTTTTATCTTGTCTAAGAAAACTGATCTTTTCAATCGTCGTGGAATTGAGATGTAACCTTTTATTAATCTTTTTGATCATCTATGGATAACATTTTTTGTTACACTAGGAGTATGAAAAAGGAGATTATGATGAAACAGAGCCAAGCTAAAAAGCAGGACAATGCGATGACTAATAAGATTTTGATGGGGTTGATTACTCTTGTCTTAGGTTTGCTTTTTCTTGAAATTTTGATTATTCATAGTAAAAATGAGCAGCAAAAGAGTGCTTCGAATCAAGTACAGACAGCACGTATCATGGCTAATGGGGACTTACTTTATCATGACGGTCTCTATATGAGTGCCTTACAGGCAGATGGTAGCTATGATTTCACGGAGAATTTTACATATGTGAAGCCATGGTTAAAGCAGGCTGATTTGGTCTTGGGTGATTTTGAGGGAGCTATCAATCCTGATTATCCTTTGTCAGGCTACCCTTTGTTTAATGCTCCTCAATCAGTGACCACAGCTATTAAGAATGCTGGCTATGATGTTATGGATTTGGCTCATAATCATATCTTGGATTCTGGTTTAGAGGGAGCTTTTACAACGGCTGATGCTTTTAAAGAGGTGGGCATTGACCCTGTTGGTGTTTATGAAAATCCTGTGCGTGATAAGGCGCCACTCCTCATCAAGAATGTTAATGGGATTAAGGTTGCAATACTTTCCTATGCTTATGGTTACAATGGCCTAGAGTCGAACTTGACGGATAAAGAGGTTGCAGACCACTTATCGAATTTGGATGAAAAACGTATGAAAGCCGAGATTCAGCGTGCAGAAAAAGAGGCTGATGTTACGGTTATCATGCCACAGATGGGTGTGGAATATCGTTTGGAGCCGACAGATGAACAGATAACACTTTACCATAAGATGATTGATTGGGGTGCCGATATTATCTTTGGAGGTCACCCTCATGTGGTTGAGCCTTCTGAGGTGGTTAAAAAGGATGGACAGCAAAAACTTATTATTTACTCAATGGGGAATTTCATTTCTAACCAACGAATAGAGACCATGGATGGTGTGGATAGTGCAGAGTGGACAGAGAGAGGTGTCTTGATGGATGTGACTCTTGAGAAAAAGAATGGTCAAACCACGATTAAGACTGCTCAAGCACATCCGACTTGGGTTAACCGTACGCCTAAAGGAATAACTTCGCTAGAGGGATATCCTTTATATACTTATCAAACCTATATTTTAGAGGATTTCATTAAAGGTGGAAAATACAGAAATAAACTAGATGAAGAAACCAAAGAGCGTATAGATGCTGCCTATAAAGAAATGAATGCCCACGTTAATTTAAAATGGCAATAAAGCTAAGATATCGCCTGGATTTGGCGATATTTTTTGTTATGTGACTTTAAGTCCGTTTCGCTCCGAAGGTGCGAAACAGATAAACCACCCGCTATGCGGGTGCGCATCGAAGGTTATACCGTCATAACAAAAAACTCCAAACGAGTTACAATATAGGTGTTCAAGCCAATTGTAAAGCGGAAGGAGTTAAGACTATGGCGCAAAAAGCTCACAGTTTATCACATACAAAATGGAT
>OKER01000048.1_pt1 | contig 41086 bp, 44 predicted proteins | sample 1610031 | NCBI WGS metagenome assembly OKER01 (sample SAMN04436611, study PRJEB24849) | human gut metagenome | biome: human gut; feature: NICU; material: stool | host: Homo sapiens | place: USA: Saint Louis, MO | collected 2009-12-31
AATAACTGCCCCATACGATTGATATACTTTTCATAAAAATTATCAGGAAGTTTGTATCCACCAAATACCATGACACCTAATAGAGATTCCAAAATTCCAAAATTTAAAATTCCTTCAATATCTCGATTCACGTTCACTCTTCTAAATAATTTTTTTGCTTCGAAAAATTCTAATAACTGATCTAAGGAATTAAATAATTTGCTAATTACTTCTTCTGAAATAATTTCTGATTTCTTTTGTTCCCCGTATTCGTCTAGTATATTTTTAATACCTTGTTTGCTAGATTTAAATTTCCCGTAGTATATATCCGACATCGCAAGGACTCTAAGGAACGCTTCAACATGAAGATCTTTTTTTATTTGAGTTGAAGTAAACAATGATAGATATTTTTCTGATTGACTTGCAGCACTATATAATGACTCCATAAACGCTCCATAAGCTAATGACTTTCTTATTTGCATGCCATTTAATTTCTCTGAACCAGTATTAATTCTTTCAAAAATTAAATATTTTGAACTAAAATCATCTGGATTCAACTGCTTAAACTCTACTAGAGATATCGTACTTCTACGAATTTTTCGTTGATACTCCTCAGGTAGTTCCTTAAAGGACTTGCCAGCAATTTCTGGAAAAACATTCTTCCTTGATAGCCGACTTGTTATATTTTTTTTATCGCTTTTTAGACCCGTCCATGGGTGTCCTTCCATAAAGTTATATAGTGTAGTTAAACGCTGATAACCATCAATAATTTCGTACCTATTATCATCGACCTCTAATAGAAAGAGAGGAGGTATAGGAAGTCCTAGTATAATCGATTCAATCAGTCTAGAACTTTTAAGTGATGTCCAAACAAACTTCCTTTGCATTTCAGGTTTCTCAATTTCGTTATGTTTGAACATATCAACTAATTCACCAAAAGAACGATTACTTACCCAGTGCTTGATTCTAAATCCTTCAGGAACAACATCTTGTTCCTCATCATTTAAATCAACAAAAGCCTCCTCAACATCTTCTAAAATTTCATCTGAAATTTCTAAGCCATTACTTTTAACTTGACTATAAAAATCATCTACACTTGAAGCATTAATTGAGCCATCGTAACCCTCTAATTCTTCTGTATTCACTGCAGTAATTTCATTGTCTGCAAAAAAATAAAAGAAAAACATAAGCACCTCTTAACTTAAATTATAAAATCTTCCACCTTCACCTGTCCATTCATCAGCATTGGCAATAGCCAATCTCTAAATTGGATGAGTTCTTGGTTTTGTCTTTGTAAACACTTGATTTGTGCAAAATAAGGCTCTGAAATTTCGTGAAAATTATTTTTGATTTCTTTACTTGGTAGAATGATTCTAATCCCTGAAAAATCTTCTTTATTCATATTAGCAAAAGTATTTCCAGTCTTTGCACTCGCATTAGCGTTTTCAAAATAATTTTTCAACGCAAAATAAAGATAATATCTATTGGTTTCATCCTCAAAAACAATTGAATTTATTTGTTGATTTGTATGAGACCATTCAGTAGTAAATCCAATTTCACCCACTGTCGCAATACAAGAAACACATAAGCTCCCTTCAGGTAAATACTTATTCTGTTGTACGTTTGCTCCTAAATCAGTCAATGATTCTGAAGTTCTATAAATAAAAGTATTTCCTCGTATATCTCCAATTGTTATAAAAGGAATTTCACCTCCAAAATTATCACTATTTGCTCTAGAAGGTGTTTTTCCAGTAATAATTTTCGATTCAAAGTCTTTAAGATCCTCCACTCCCCACCCCTCTGGGATTTCGCGTTTGAGTTCTGGGTGATAGACCATCTTTCCGCCTGATGATTTGTAGGGGTTGCCATTCTGGTCTGGGAAATCAAACTGCACAAACCAGTAATCATAGAGGGTCTTAGCCATGGCTTCCAACTCTTGGTTGATTTGGTTGTTTAAAGAGATTTTATCATCAATCGCTGAGAGAATGTTTGCAATTTTCTTCTGTTCTTCAAAATCTGGAATCAAAAAATCTGAGATTTTCAAAGCATTTTCATTTACTCTTTTTCTACCTGAAGTTCCTTCCATCAGGCTAATCGCTTGTTTTCTGAACTCCGGGCTAATTGATAGATAGTACAAAAACCGCTCGTCAATATTTTCTTTAGCTCTTAAAACAATAAATTCCGTAGAACCAAAGCCTATTTCATCCTCTTGAAGACAATTGACGAATGCTGTTTTCCCATTTTCTAAACATGGAGTAATTTTTGCTAAAAGGGTATCACCATTTCTAAACTTAGTTCCACCTCTAAATTCACCATAATCAATTTTTACAACATCTCTCTGAAATTCTTTAATGTTTGCCATCGGTATGTTGGGTGCAATATCCCCTTTTTTTAGAGTTTCCGTTGGTTTTAAAAAAGCAATTTCTTGTAGTTGTTTTTTTCTCCACTTACTCATACTTCAACCCCTTCATTTGCTCTTCAATCTCTTGCTCCAATGCATGTGATTGCTGGAAGAGGTCTGAGAGTTTATCTTGAAAGGCGGTCATCTTATCTTCAAACTCTTCTGCTGTAATGTCTACATAGTCGATCTTGATGTCAAAGTATTGACCTGCGCTGAGAGAGTAGTTTTTCTCCTTGATATCCTCATAAGAGACAGTGACTGAAAAGTCCTCGACGGCTTCTTTCTTGATAAAGGTCTCGACGATCTTCTGCTCTTCCTCAGGAGAAAGTACGGTCTTTTGGTTCTTGCCTTCCTTGACCTTGGTTCCAAGATTTGAGGCATCAATGAGGACGACATCACCCTTGTTTTTCTTATCGATAAAGAGGATGGAAACGTTGGTCCCTGTCGTCGCAAAGATATTAGACGGCATGGAAACAACACCAGCCAGCATTTGATTATCTACTAAGTGTTGGCGGATTTTCTTATCAATGCCATTTTGCGCCGTAATAAATCCTGTCGGCAAGACCACAGCTGCCTGTCCGTCTGATTTCAAAGAATAGATGATATGCTGAACAAATAGTTCATAAATCGCCATCGAATTCTTTTTATTTTTTGGTGTTTTAGGCACTCCTGCAAAGAAACGCTCACTGGCTTCTGGCAAGGTCTCCACTTGGTCACGCCACTCTGAAAAGTCCAACTTGAAAGGAGGGTTAGACACGATATAGTCCATCTTTTCAGGATGACGATTACGCAAAATAGTATTACCTTCAACGATATTATGGATGGAGTGCTGTAGTCCATTCAAAATTAGGTTGAGACGAAGGAGATTGGATGACTTTTGTGAGATATCCTGACTGTAGACAGTAGCCTTATCCACACCAATACGACTAGCCAGGTTCATAAGCAAGGTTCCAGAACCAGCAGATGGGTCATAGATCCGCACGTTTTGAGGGTTATCATTTCCCACTAAGATATCAGCGATAATTTTAGCGACAGAGTGAGGAGTATAGTATTCTGCATAAGTCCCACCACCATCTTTGTTGTAGTCCTTAATCATATACTCAAAAATGGTAGAGAAAAAGTCGAAGCCTTGGGAAAAAATAGCCTCATCAAACTTAACGCTAGCAAGGAGATTGATGATAGATTTTGCGACTTCGTTACGCTTACTGCTATCTGAGATGTTATCGGTAATCAGGCGCTCATTAAAGAGACGAACAGTTGTATCCCCTTCTGTATGGACCGAGAAGATATCGTTATTGTCAATGGCTATTTGATTGAGAGTGTTTTCAAACGTCTCATAAAAATCGGATTCGTTTTGCTTGCGATGGAGCGTTTCAATGAATTGATTTGGCTTCATCCAGGCTGTTGAAGTTCCGATATCCTCTAGGAGCCAATCATAATCCTCTTCACTCATAGATACTAGATACTCATAAGTGTTTTCCGAATCGACGTTTTGAGCTTCATAGAGAAACTTGTCATTCAAGAATTTGTACAAGAAAGATTGGGTAAGGAGCTTGTACTCTCCTGCTTCACCGCCTAAACCAGCATGGGTAAAGACTGCTTTCAAATCGTCTACCAAGTCTTGGACTTGGACCTTATATTGTTCATTCATTAGTTTTGATATTCCTGTTCGTATTCTTCAAATAAAGATTCAACAAGATTGTTGAAGTCTTGTTTTGTCAACTTTTCATTTCCAGCTGAATCTGTACTTTTCATCTCTTTGCGTGCCTGTTCACGAATCATTCGTTTTAAAAAATCATTGTTATCAAGGACACCTTGATTTAGACCAATTTGATAATCTAAATTGGCTTTTGAGCCTTTAATCACATGGAAGATAACTGGAAATTCGCTTACAACGGTTGAATTGGTAACATGTTTGAAAGATCGAGCTGCCATTTCATCACCATTGAAATTCATAGCCAGTCGTCGCATTCGGCTCTTGTAATCTTCAAATGCATCAAATAGATTTTGATATTCAGTCTGAGTTTCTTTGATATTCTCCATTGTAAGGCCTTCCTGCTCATAAATCATATGTTTCTTCATGATTCTACGGAATTCCTCATAGAGATTCACCCATTCAGGATCTCTTTCATCTGGACGACCGTTAATCCCACTTGCTACTCGTTTACGAAGCTCGTAGAGATCATTCGCTGCTAGTCGTAACTCCTCTTCTGCGATTTTAACGAAACTAAATGTCGTATCAGACATTGCTAGATTGAGCAAGGTTCGACTTGAGAATTCATCAGGTTTTTCCATAAGTGAGAGGTTAAGTAAACGTCTTGAAATCACGTTCAACAAAGTCGAAACCTGGTTAATGTCAATTTTATTTAGAAGTTCACGATGTCCTAAAAGTCGAGCAACATTATAAAATTGCTTCATCGCTTCTAGCGCTTTTCGTAACTCAATCAGTTGATGTCTATCCCTCACTTCGTCAATGGTTTGAGAGAAGAACTCTAGATTCTCAGTTGGATAATTCATCAAAATTGTCTCTGATTTCTCAAGTTGTTTACTGATTTCGTCAGCTGAAACAAAGAGGGAACCAAAAACATTTTCAACATCTTCTCCTGTGTTTTTTAGATCATACTCCTGATTGAGCTCCTCCAAATACGCACGATTGGTTTTATCAAATTCTTTCGAAATATCCGCAAAGTCAATCACATATCCAAATTGATAATCCTTATATGGACGATTCACACGTGTCAATGTTTGAAGTAAGTTATGAGCCTTGATTTTGCGGCCTAAGTACAATCTTTTCAACCTAGGTGCATCAAATCCTGTTAGTAACATCGAATATACAATAACAAGATCGATTTTACCTTCTTTATAGCTTTCTACACGATCTTTCTTGTACTCTTTGTCTCCTTCATCATGAAGAATTAAGGCCGATGTGACATTTGTCTCCCCACGACTTCGGCGTTCTTCTAATTGCTTTTCAATCTCACGAGCTTGTTTAGATGAATCACAAACAATCATTCCACCAATGGAATCATCATCGAAGACGACATCACGTGCTCTATTGAAATCTTCCAAAATGAAATCCAACATTGGTGAGACATAACGTGGATGAGCAAATATATCATCTTTTGAAAGATCTCCACGCAAGATTTCTTCATTGATGGTTTGAAGAGTCTCTTTATAAGAGGTTTCAATATCTTCACGCATCAGACGAAGTGTAAAACCATCATCAATCGATTGATTATAGTAGTATTTATGGATATAATCACCAAAAATATCACGTGTCGTTGCATGACTTTCCTTGGTTTTACCATCTTTTTTATATGTTATTAGTGGTGTTCCAGTCAGTGCAATCTTAATAGCATTTTTATCTGCATTGTATAGATTAGGAAGATAGGAGCCTTTCTCATTGTATGAACGGTGAGCTTCATCAATAAAGTAGACGTTTTGACGATTTAAATCGTAGCCTGAATGATCTGTTAAATCTGAATTATCCTTAAACTTCTGAATATTGACGACAGCAACTTGATAAGCATCATGCTTCTCATTCAATTCTTGTGGACGGTTAATCCTCTTTACTTTTAAGCCACGTTTAGTAAACTCTCGCGTAGCTTGATCTGCAAGATCCAAGCGATCAACTACAAAATAAAACTGAGGAACGATTTTTTGTTTTGAGAAATAATTTGTAAGGTATCGGATATTAAAATAAGACAAGGCAGTTTTTCCAGATCCTTGTGTATGCCAGATTACACCCTTCTTCACTCCTTTTCCAATTGCATCCTCAATTGCTTGTGTTGCAAAAAACTGTGGATAACGCATCACATGTTTTTGCAGTTGAATAGTGCCATCTTTTGAGCGTTCTTCTACATAAGCTAATCCATAGCGAAGCAAAAACAACAGTCTTTCCTTTTGATAGAGTGATGAGATAAATGTATTACAAGGTGTACTTGGATCTTGATTTGTCTTAAATTCTGGCTGAGATTTCAAGGCAAATCGATTAACATCTTTTAATACTGCGTCAATCTCCTCTTCACCTAATGAACGTATAGAATAAATTAGTTCCTCTTCTCTTTCTTCCTTAAATGCATTGAATTTAGTTTTTGAGAATGCATTTGAACAGTAAAAGGACCCTTGCTTTTGTTGACCTTGACCACTGATATAAGGTAAATTATCTGAGAATGAAAGCAATTGGGTAATATTATTGAAACGACGAAATCTCCTATTCTCAAATCTAACAGCTGTTCGTGATTGCTCAGATTGAATAGCAGTCTTACCATCACGAATGGCATTAGGTTGTTTCACTTCAATATATGAAAGTGGCAAGCCATTTATAAAAATGACAATATCAGGTCTAAACTCGTCTCCTCCATTTTGACAGGTTACCTCTAAAGCAAGGTGAAATGTATTATTCTTAGGGTTTTCCCAGTCAATATAAGTTGGACCACTATTACTTACTATACGTTTATAAAAAGAACGTCCTAAATCATTTTGATCTAATTCAATCTTGATATTATTAAGTTCTCTTTCAACATCCAAATCAGTTGCATAATTGTTGAACTTTAAAAATTGCTCTCTAAAGATTGAAATTAAAATATTTGTTTCGGGGTCTCTCCCCATAATCTCCTTACCATTATGAGGAAGATATGTATACCCCAAACGCATTAAGTGTAAGGCTGCTGGAATCTGAACCCTAGTTAATTCTGAAAACTCTCTTCTAGAAACCATTGTTTCACCTCTCCGTCCTGTCGTAATCCCTTACATTATAGCATTTTCACGGTTTCTTTCATAGTTTTGGGAAAATTCAAACAAAAAAACACGGCCCGAAGGTCATGTTTTTATCATCTATTTATCCCCCCCTATGAATCGTAAACCCTGTGGCTTGTTGGTTAGCCATGATGGTCATGTCTGAAATCTGGACACGTCGTGGTTGCTTGGTGACATAGAGGACCGCCTCCGCAATATCTTGGGCTTGGAGAGCTTCCAAACCTTGATAGACCTTGGCTGCCTTGTCCTTGTCACCGTGAAAGCGAACTTGAGAAAAGTCCGTCTCAACAATACCTGGCTGAATGGTTGTCACCTTGATATCTGAGGCGATGGTATCAATACGAAGGCCGTCGCTAAAGGTCTTCACTGCGGCCTTTGTAGCTGAATACACAGCTGCACCTGCATAAGCATAGATACCTGCCGTAGAGCCCATATTGATGATATGGCCTTCATTGGCAACTACCATACTCGGCAAAATCTGACGTGTCACCATCATCAAGCCCTTGACATTGGTGTCGAGCATGGTCAGCAAGTCCCATTCCTCATAGTCTTGATAGGCTGTTAGGCCTAGTGCCAGGCCTGCATTATTGACTAAGACATGGACTTGCCCCACACTTTTGAGAATGGCTTGGCAAACATCCTTGACCATATCCATATCGGTAACATCCAATGCAAAGGTCCAAACTTTTTGGTCTGGATAGGCCGCTTGGAGCTCTTCTTTCAAGGCTTCTAAGCGCTCCACACGGCGACCTGTTAGGATGACATTTTTCCCCTCTTTGGCAAAGGCACGCGCCGTTGCTTCGCCAATTCCTGATGTTGCTCCTGTAATAAGTACGTTTTTAGGCATGATATCCTCCACTCCTATAGTCTAGCTGCCCCTAATCGCTGTTCGTTAATTCACTCAACTTCTTGATAAAATCAGGAAGTTCTAGCTTAGGCAGGCTAGATTTCTTATTTCCTGACTTCCAAAATATCAAGAGTAACTGGTTGAAACCGTCTTGAAGAACCTTCTTTTGTTGATCAGTAAGATTGCCAAATTCTTGCAACAACTGACCTAGCTTAGGGAGAGTTTTTATCCCAATATCGTCTAGACTCTCAATTCCAGAATCAAGAATGGTATCAAAGAATAAATCACAGACTTGCTTGAGTTGTTGATTTGGCAAGGTCTCAATCCATTCTTGGAAAGTTCCTTCCAAGCGTTGACTCATCTCTGTGGGCTGATCCACATAGATAAAATCCCTGTTCTCCGGGTCAACCTGCCAAAGTAAGGCATTATGTTGAGCGATACCTATACCTTCTGCTGCGACTAGCTGGGCAGGCCTATCCCAATAGAGCATAACCCCCACAACAGAATCTTGAGGTCTAATAACTGTCATCCTGGCTTTTAACTCTTGGTAAGCAGGATTTTCTAAGAGTGGTTTCATCAACCCTGGAGAATCTAGGAGCAAGAGCTCTGCTATTTGCTCACGTAGAGCGGTCGAGCTTTGAACAGCCGAATAAAGGGCAAGATTACCACCCTTGGAATGTCCAGAAACAGTGATATGGCCACTGAGATTAGGCAAGTGCTCAGACAGAAAGGCAATAGCTGAGCGATGGGCTGGAATTTCTCGACTGTAGGTCAGCTGAAAATCCTCCTTCCAGCCAATGACGCTATCATCCGTCCCACGAAAGACAAGCTGATGATAGTCTAATTCAGGTAAACTGAAAATCATGGCTGCAAATTGCTTTTCGACTTCCTTGTCCAAGACACTATGGTAGTCACTTAAATTAAGTCCCGCAAAACGCCTCGACCTGACCATAGCTTCAGCTAGTTCAACCCGTTTCTTAGTCACCATGAAGCTGTAGTCTGGGTTCAGGTCTTTCCCCTCGGCATAATCATGTAAATTGATTGTCCTCTGTAAATCACTTGCTGTGAGCCATTTTTCATAAGTCAGGTAGCCGATTTCGTTGATACAAACCTTATCCAAGATATTGAGAGGCTCTTGATCAAAGGTAAGCTCCTTGACCTTTTCAAGATAATCGATTAAATTGGGCATAGTAATCTCCTTGAAGTCTTTCTTACTTTGATTTTACTAGAATTTTCACAAAATTGTTAGTGAAAAATGTGATATGATAAGAGAGATTATTTATAAAAAAAAAGGAAACTTATGACTATTTCACGATTTTACCGTATCTTACTAGCTCTTTGTGGGTTTGTGGGAGTCTCTATCCAAATCCATGACGATGGTTGGGGTATGCTGCTCTACTACACTGTTTTGTCCAATATTCTGGTCTTCTCTAGTTTGATTTTCTTTATCATCTATGACTTCAAAAAAGGAGATGCTATAACTAACACCAAACTCCTCCGCTACAAGGGTGGCGTAACCATGGCCATCCTCATCACAGGAGTTATTTACCACATCCTGCTAGCACCTATTACAGAGCCTGAAAAATACTGGACAGTAAGGAATTTCTTGGTTCACTATATTGTGCCTTGGGGGTTGGTGATTGATACTCTCATTTTCGATGCTAAGAAAACCTTTCGTCTGCGAGAACCACTTTACTGGTCCCTATTTCCACTGTCTTACTTCGCCTTTGCCCTTCTAAACGGACTGGTTCTAAAACTGTCAATTCCAGGTGCCAAAGATAGTCCTTTCGCCTACTTCTTTATCAATGTCAATAAATTTGGTTGGAACAAGGTCATGATGAACGTTCTAGTCATCAGTGTCGGATATATCGCTGTTGGCTATCTCTTGTACCTCTTGAAAAAATTTATCGGTCGTAAACCGACATAAAATACAAACTGAGCTCCAAAAGGAACTCAGTTTTTCTATTTCAATAATCCTAATCTATCAAAAGCCTTATAGAGACCATCAGATTCAACATCGTCTGTTACAAAGTCTGCCATAGCTAAGATTTCTGGACCACCATTTCCCATGGCAACACCAAGCTCACAGTATTCCAACATAGGGATATCAATCTTGGCATCACCAAAAGTAATAGTGTTCGATTGCTTGGCCGCCAAATGCTCCAAAATGACATCAATAGCATGAGCCTTGTTAATATCCTTAACACTTAAATGACCAAATAGGGCCGTTTCACCTCTCCCTCTCCAAGTATAGGCCTCAAGCTGTGGAAAAGCTTCTTTTGAATCTAGATAGTCTGATAGGATTTGAAAACGAAACTGACCCTGTTTAAATCATCACGATAGAGCTCCCCACCATACTGAAGGCCTTGAAGAAAATCTTCTGGTTCCTTACCAGAGACAGACTTTTCTGACTACCCCTTTTGAATGGCGTAAGTCTTAAGTGTCTCACGTGCTCGCTCACGAAAATCAGGGCTAGCAAAGAGACCATTATTACTTTCAAGATAAAAGACTAGATGACGTTTGGTCAACCAATCCACAATCTTAGTAGCGTCTTCCTTGGAAATCAGCTCATGCATAAGAACCTCGCCATGATGCTCCACATAAGAGCCATTGCCACCAATGTCCCATCAACATCTAAAAAAAAATAAGTTTTGACATGATATTACCTCAAGTATTCTTTTACCTTATTATAGCCTTATATTGATTTAAGAGATACTATTGTCCTTGAACAAACTGATACTATTCTACGATAGTATGCTTCTCAATCCAATGCATTGCCATTTCTCCTGAAAGAAGCTATGATGAAAATATGAACGATTTAAAAACATTACTGAACCATTTGCCCTATAAACTAGCAGCCTATGATGCTGCAGGAACCTTTCTCTATGACAATGGTGGTGCTGACGGTAGCTTCTTCCCCCGTGAGCCTGAAAATCTGCCTGATTGGATCATGTCTGAAGTTCTAGCGTCTCCTACCAAAGAAAGAAGTTATCAGATTCCAACTGACAGTTTTGATCAAATTCTCATCCAGACCTACCAAGCTGCTATCGACAACGAAGGAAAGGTCCTAGGATTTTGGGAAACCATTTATGATTTGAAACAACCTCTCAAGACCTATCTGGATAACTCTGCTCAAGCTCTTGCCGCCTGGTCTGATACCACTAGTGGTGCTAGTTTTAAGGAAAAAGCCGACAAATAAGGCTAAAAATCCGTCTTAAATAAATGAAATATTCACTTAATTCACAACTAATCACCTAGTAATACCTTCATTAAATCAGTTTGAGCTAGTATTACTAAGCTTTTAAAAAATAAGTCACTTTAATATCTCTCACAGAATTTACAAACACTCTATTTTGCATTTTTACGCTATTTAATGTAGAATGAGAAGTGATGAGAAAAAGAATTAAACCGATCGTTGTTTACGTGGTTCTAGCTCTTTTAGGATTAGCATTAGTTATTGCAAACATTCACAATACGTCTAAACAGCAGGCGCATCTCGAGAACATGAAATCAGCTATTCCTTCTGCTACTACACCAAAAACAACAACCAGTAGTACATCTGACAGTTCCGATGAGGAGCTGATACTCAATCCCATTATCGACCTTTCGGGTTGGCAACTTCCTCAGGATATCGACTACGATGTCTTGTCAAATCATATTTCTGGTGCTATCATCCGCGTCTTCGGTGGATCACAGATTAGTAAGGATAGTAATGCCGCCAGCTCAAATGGAGTTGACAAATCCTTTAAAACACATATCAAAGAACTCAAAAAACGTGACGTTCCAGTTGCCGTCTATTCCTACGCCCAAGGTACTTCTGTCAAAGAGATGAAGGAAGAAGCTCGTATTTTCTACAAAAATGCTTCTCCATACAAACCTACCTATTACTGGATTGACGTTGAAGAGGAAACCATGTCTAACATGGAGGAAGGTGTCCAAGCCTTTCGTGCTGAACTCAAACGTCTGGGAGCTGAGAAGATTGGCCTCTATATTGGTGCCTATTTCATGCTTGAGCAAGAAGTTTCAACCAAAAACTTCGATGCCGTTTGGATTCCAGCCTATGGTGCCGACTCGGGCTACTATGAGGCTTTGCCAAATACTGAAATCGACTATGACCTTCACCAGTATACGTCACAAGGAAGCCTTCCTGGTTTCAACAATATCCTAGATCTTAATCAAATCAACCCTGAGAAAAACAAGCGTAAAACCTTTGAAAAACTCTTTGGAAAGATTAAGAAAAAAACAACTAAAAGTAAGAAGACTACTTCGACAAGTTCAACTAGCTCAGCAACTGTAACCAGCTCATCTAGTTCCTCAAAGTCGTCTAGTAGTGAGTAAAAACCAGTGTTTCAGACACTGGTTTTATTCTTGCCCCAATTGACTTAGGCGTGTTTGGACGAATATGTTATAATGGAAAGTAGAAATGTAAAACTTTGAAAAGGAGATAACATAATGGCTAAGAAAAGCAAAGTCAAGAAGACCTTGGTCGACCAAATTCTTGATAAGGCTAAAATAGACCATGATAGCTTATCCTTCAATGGTTTAGAAGGAGAGCTTCCAGAAGATGTAGCGCGTGAGAGCATTTATAAAACCCTCGCCCTTAAGGGAGATAAGACAGGACCAGTCATCGGCATCGTCCCTATCACCGAGCACCTATCTGAAAAGAAATTGGCCAAAATTTCAGGAAACAAGAAGGTTCAAATGATTCCACAAAAGGATCTCCAAAAAACAACCGGCTATGTTCACGGAGCTAACAACCCAGTGGGAATTCGTCAAAAACACAATTTTCCCATTTATATCGATCAGTCTGCCCAAGAAGCAGGTTTTCTTATTGTCTCAGCGGGGGAAATTGGGCGTTCTATCCGTATCAATAGTCAAGAACTTGCTGATTTTGTTAATGCTGAATTTGCTGATATTAAGGAGTAATCATGAAACTGTATTTTGTACGTCACGGTAAAACCGAGTGGAACTTGGAAGGTCGCCTTCAAGGTTCCAAGGGAGATTCGCCTTTGCTTAAAGAATCTATCGAACAAGTACGTGAGTTAGGTCGCTATCTCAGTGACACACATTTTGACTTGGTCTTCTCAAGTGACTTACCACGTGCTAAAAAAACTACAGAGCTCATCATGGAGTCTCAAAAACCTAAAGCTAAGGTTACCTACACTAAAGCTTTGCGTGAATGGCAACTTGGTAAACTGGAAGGACAAAAAATTGCACTCGTTCAGGCCATCTATCCAAAAGAAATGGATGCCTTCCGTCATAACCTAGCCAACTTCCGTGCTAATGACTTCCAAGCTGAGTCTGTCTACCAGACAACCAAACGTGTGGCCAAATTTGTTAAAACACTTAAAGATAGTGAGGCTAAAAATGTCCTCATCGTCGGTCACGGAGCTAACTTAACAGCTTCTATCCGTACACTCCTTGGTTTTGAACCTGGTCTTCTTCGTAAGGCAGGAGGTCTTGACAATGCTTCTGTCACTATTCTCGAAACCAATGATTTCGAGCACTTCACTCTTAAATGTTGGAATGATACATCTTATATGGATGAACAAAACAAGATTAACCAAATCATTGACTGACTTCATAAGACAAGCGATCCTGAACTAGGGTCGCTTTTTCGCATGCAAAAGCCCTAAAAGCTATTACTTTTAGGGCTACTTAGCAATTATTTCCGACTCAGTTCATCTGGCAAACGATTTAATTCGACACCAAAGTCTCGGGCCAAGTCCTCTAGTTCATTTTCAAAATCGTCTAGTTCCTGTGAGACAAGATCATACTGTTCCTCAGACAGCAAACGTTTAAAACGAAGACCACGACTCAAGATAAATTCCACGTCTATTTTGGCAGTTCTATGGACATGTTCCCAATAGTTATTAGCAAACCCTCTTTGCTTGTCTTCGGCATTAAGATGGTCCTCTAAGGCATAATAGGAATCTCAGGCAACGCCCTTCATCTGCTCTGCATCTCTAATACCTTCGAAGAGATCGTCACGTTTGGCTTCGAGTGCTTCTACCTCTTTTGTCAAAGCATCACGTTCAGCACTTAGTGCTTCAATATCATATTTTAAGTTATCCGTTTCCACCATTTCACTTCTCCCTTTATCACATTCTAGACAATAAAACGGCCTAACGAGGCCGTTTTATTTATATGCTATATTTCATACGAAGAATCTTTTCCTGGTTCGCATTCAAACGAAGGAGAATAACCACCTTATCAATACTCATATTGCTCTCAAGAAGACGTTCAGCTGCCATCATAAGACCATTGTTAATACCCAGTTGAAGCACTGGATTTTCTTTATCGTTAATATCAAAGATATATTTATTATTTGGAAGATCGAAAAGGACTTTTACCGCTCCAAAGAGTTGCTCAAAATTGTCGATTTCCAAGTCGAAGACTGGCTTAGTACCTGGTTTGAGGCTACGTCCACGGTGGTTAAACCACATAGAATGCCAGCCACCATTGAAGGCACCCATGACATCATTGTCATAAGAATCTCCAACGTAGAGCGTCGTCGATGGATTCATATCAAATTGCTCAGCTGCGAGGTTGAAGATTTCCTTCTCAGGCTTTTGGAAACCTGTAGCCTGACTGACGATGACACGCTTAGGGTCCACATAATCATAAAGTCCCAACTTCTTGACCTTCTTAAGTTGGTGCTCTGTTGGTCCATTGGTAATAATACCCATAGGAACATTTTTTTCCTTGAGGAAATCAAGGGTCATGCGCATCTCATCAAGCATGGTGATATTTTCCAACTCATGCTCGTAAACCTCTTGGAAATGGTTCCCCATTTCTTCATCAATTTCACGGTAGCCAAACTCCAAAAGGGTCTCTTTACAGCGCCAAAAACGGAAATATTCAGTTGTCCACTCACCGGCCATTACACGTGGAAAACCAATGTCAGAATAGTGGCGGAAACGAATGTAGGCCTGATTCATATGGGTCATATTAAAGTCAGGGAAACATTTTTCCATGGCAATACGATAAGGTGCCTGTTGGTCATAAATAGTATCGTCAACGTCAAAAACAATAGAGGTAATCATTTGTCCGTTCTTTCTTATATCTTTCTCTTGCCAGAGACTTAGCAAACTAGAAGGTCTGATAACTAAGCTGATGAAGCATTCAGCCCCTAAGCCTAAGTCTTGCAAAAGTTGCTTTAAGTCAACTGTCTATAAGCAGTCATGCATATCTTTTTTTGACTAGCATGAAATTGCCCAAACATTTTTATTATACCGTTTTTGCCCTCTTATTTCAATTTTTGAGCAAAATTAGGAAAATATTATTCGTGATTTCCAGTATTTCAGATAGAAAAAAGGTTTGAAACATGACATTCCAAACCTTAGGCATCTTTTTATCATCAGATGATTATTTAATTTCTTTAAAGGTCATTTTTTGTTTCACTTCACCCTGACCACCTTTGGCAATCTGGTAATAGAAATCCTTTGATGTGAAATGGTCACCATAAGCAAAGACCTTATTGTACTGCCATTGTGACAATTGATCGTCTTCTTTTTTACCGAGAGTCAGAGTTGTTTTTGTCACGTTATATTCCCATTTAGCTGTTTGGTCACTATAGGCTTTGTCAAAATCAGTCTGGCTCTTAGCGGCATTAACCACTGTCGTACGGTCCTGACTCACTAGTGCCTTGTTACCACCCTCTTGGAAGGCTACATACATGACACGATTATTAACCTCACCATTTAAAGAACTTGAATATTGGTAAACCTTACCAGGTACAACACTATCCAAATGGTGTGACCCCCAGTAATAGAAGACACTGAAACCAGCTCCCGTAACCAAGAGGCAAGCAAGTACAACACTAATAATGATATTTCTCTTTGACATGCTTGACCTCTCTCTATTCGTCACCAGTTAGGTCAGAGGAATTTGCCTCTGAGTCTGTTTCAGTACGACTTGATGAACTTGAACTCATGCGTGTTTCTGTTTGAGAATCATCACTTGATGAAGCTTTTGATTCAGATGATGTTTCAGTGCTTGATGATGAACTTTCTTTTTCTTTATAAACATCAACGTTGAAGGTCCACTTATCACCCTTGTAAGTTACCTTAATTTGGGCATATTTTGCCTTGATAAGCTCTGACATTTTGCCACCCTTGTTAAGGGTGTCGTAAATCTTCTCAGCGAGTGCTTTGGCATTGGCTTCAGTTCTGGCACCATCTTTAGGACCATTAGCAATGTCTTCATCTTTAGCAGTTTCGCCTTGACGGTAAAGCGCTGTTCTTTCAGTGTCCTTCTTAGCATCAGCATTCAGATCATTCTTATCATCTACATGTGAGAAGAATTTCCATGTAGGTCTACCTGAGCGTTTTTGTTGATAAATATTTGAAACTTCTTCTTGAACCTTGTCTTGGAAAGCATCCTCAGTCAATTCTTTCTCTTTAGAAGTATCTGTACTTGCCTTACTTTCACTGCCACTTGCTGTTGAGCTTGATGCAGAAGAGCTTGTTGAGCTTGATGAAGCATCTTTAGATTCTGATGATGAAGAAGAACTTGTTGAACTTGATGAAGCGTCTTTAGATTCTGATGATGAAGAAGATGACTCCTTACTTTCTTTAGAATCTTTATCTTTATCGCTATTATTGGTATTGGAGAATGAAATGCTGTTATCAGAATTATCTGGAGCGTAAATCATTGTATTCTTAGAGTGGTCATCAGATACAAAAGTACTATTATTGATAATCACTCGGTTATTATCGCCATAATAGTTGTTGATAACAATCTTAGAATGTGCACAACGGTGACCATTACCAGTCACATGATAACCTGCTGGTACATCACCATCACGTTTTAAAATAAGGACATCACCAGCAAAGATAAGATCAATATTCTGAATATTGTTATCGTAGGCTAATTTTTCAATAGAGATTCCCGTCGCTTGAGAGATTCCCCACAAGGTATCACCCCATTGAATTACATATTTTTGACCATCTAACTGTTGTGGATTGATGTTCTGAGTTGTCAAATTATTTGTAATTTGTTGCGGTGTGCTGGCAATCCAGTTTGTAATATCTGCAGCGTGAGCACTTGTTTGATTTTGATAAAAGCCATCTGCTAACACAGATACCGTAGGTAGCCCAATAGGCGCTAGTAAAGCGCCAAGCATCACAGCTTTACCAACATAATTTTTCTTTTTCATTGTATATTCTCCTTAATTTCATACGAATCCTACCTTGCTATTATACACTTTTTTATTATATTTGTCAATAAATTATATAACTTCCTAATCAATCATTAATTCAAGTTAGCTATTTTTCTTAAAAATAAAGGGCTTTCCCCTTTATTTATCTGACATTTAGTCATTTGTCCTATCTTTAGAAGGTGATTTATGATACAATATTTACGACTATTTTATGGAGGACTAACATGTCAAATCAACACATGGAAGAATTGAACGATCAACAGATTGTCCGTCGTGAAAAAATGGCGGCCTTGGCTGAACAAGGAGTCGATCCTTTTGGTAAGCGATTCGAACGCACAGCTACATCTGGTCAATTAAAAGAAAAATACGCTGATAAAACAAAAGAAGAATTGCACGAAATCAATGAAACTGCTACTATCGCAGGTCGTTTGATGACTAAGCGTGGTAAAGGTAAAGTTGGCTTTGCCCACATCCAAGATCGCGATGGTCAAATCCAAATCTATGTACGTAAAGATGCTGTCGGTGAAGAAAACTACGAAATCTTCAAGAAAGCTGACCTTGGTGACTTCCTCGGTGTCGAAGGTGAAGTTATGCGTACAGATATGGGAGAACTTTCTATCAAGGCTACTCATATTACACACTTATCTAAAGCTCTTCGTCCATTGCCTGAAAAATTCCACGGACTTTCAGACGTTGAAACCATCTACCGTAAACGTTACCTCGATTTGATTTCTAACCGTGAAAGCTTTGACCGCTTTGTCACACGTTCAAAAATCATTTCTGAAATCCGTCGCTATCTCGATTCCCAAGGTTTCCTTGAGGTAGAAACTCCTGTTCTTCACAACGAAGCTGGTGGTGCTGCTGCTAAACCTTTCATCACTCACCACAATGCACAAAACATTGACATGGTGCTTCGTATCGCAACTGAACTCCACCTCAAACGTCTCATCGTTGGTGGTATGGAACGCGTTTACGAAATCGGACGTATCTTCCGTAACGAAGGTATGGATGCCACTCACAACCCTGAGTTCACATCTATCGAAGTTTACCAAGCTTACGCTGACTTCCACGATATCATGAACTTGACTGAAGGTATCATCCAACACGCTGCTAAAGCGGTTAAAGGTGATGGACCTATCAACTACCAAGGAACTGAAATCAAGATTAACGAACCATTCAAACGCATCCACATGGTTGATGCAATCAAGGAGATTACTGGCGTTGACTTCTGGCAAGATATGACTTTGGACGAAGCTAAAGCTATCGCTGCTGAAAAGAATGTTCCAGTTGAAAAACACTACACTGAAGTTGGTCACATCATCAACGCCTTCTTCGAAGAATTCGTTGAAGAAACCTTGATTCAACCAACATTCGTTTACGGTCACCCAGTTGCTGTATCACCACTCGCTAAGAAAAACCCTGAAGACCCACGCTTCACTGACCGTTTCGAACTCTTCATCATGACTAAAGAGTACGGAAATGCCTTCACCGAATTGAACGACCCAATCGATCAATTGTCACGTTTCGAAGCACAAGCTGCTGCTAAAGAACTCGGTGATGACGAAGCAACAGGTATCGACTACGACTACGTCGAAGCCCTCGAATACGGTATGCCGCCAACAGGTGGACTCGGAATCGGTATCGATCGCCTCTGCATGCTTCTCACTGATACAACAACCATCCGTGATGTTTTGTTGTTCCCAACGATGAAATAATAAAAATATCCCATTATTTGACTAATGGGATATTTTTATATGAGGTATAAACGTGTTCAAAAACTGAAGTCCCTTTTTAAGAAAGAATAAACTGTGGTTGAACATTCTGAGACGAAGAAAGAAGAAAGTCAATTCGACTTTTCCATAGATCGCACAGATTATTTTTTCTACCAAGCACTTGTATTTTATTGTGAAGAAAATAATATCCCTTCAGAAAAACTCAGCAAATCAGATATGCTAGAGATTAGTAAAAGAGCTGCTTTTCATCTCAGTATCTTCGTCGCCTGGCTAGCAAAACATGATTTTCTGAATCCCCAAAGTGATGGATTTAATCTTAAGGGTATACAAAAACTCAAGAATGAAACGATTACAGGTACAGACTATCTCTTTAAACATCTTGATAAAAAACTCTATTCAACTGATATCAGTGACATACTCCTTCCCTTCATCTCTGATTTTTATGAAGATTTTATGGATTTTTACTATACTGTCTTGGTTGATGATGTTGCTAGAACTGAATTTGACTGGAAGATCTATCACTTGGTTGAAGATGATATTGATGAGATGTTTAGTCAATATCAGACTCACATCAGACAATAAGAAAAACGCTTTTCTCAAAACGAGAGAAGCATTTTCTTATTTCCAAAATTTTGCTTTTGATATGCCGACCCAAGCTGACAAACAAGCAAGGGCTACTACGGCATAGATAGCGTATTGTTTCGCAGGATAAATCCATGCTTTGTTTTCTTCATGCCAGCGAGACTTCCAGAGGCCGATGTAATCTCCGGTCATTCCAGGATTTTTAAGGCACTCCATGTAATTTTCAGGTAAATTGTCTGGCTGGTTCGTTTGTACGTTGATGACAAAAATCACCAAAACAACCGTTATGACAGCTAAGAGTTTCAGAGCAATCTTTTTCTTTACTGTTAGTTGAGATGCTTTCAATTATTTTTCTCCCCCATATAGTAATATATGTACTCCTATACTTTAGTATAAAAAGTAGGGATACAACATTAATGACTAAAAAGTCAATACCTTTCGAAACCTTGCACATCTTCTTCATAGTGCTATAATAAAACTGTCAGTCTGCTCAGAAATAAGGCTATTCTTGTGCAGATGTGACTTAGAAAGAGGTATTTATGACATCTTTAAAAAAGGTTTCCCTTTCGGAGGTAAACCAATCAATTGATACACCAAATAATAATCGTTTTTGGCAAAACCTTAAGGCTTTCTTGGGACCTGGGGCACTTGTGGCCGTGGGATACATGGATCCAGGAAACTGGATTACTAGTGTCGTCGGTGGGGCGACCTACAAATACAGCCTACTCTTTGTCATCTTAATTTCATCATTAATCGCTATGCAGTTGCAACAAATGGCTGGGAAATTAGGGATTGTGACCCAAATGGACCTAGCTCAAGCGACTGCCTATCACTCGCCTAAATGGTTGCGATACACGCTTTGGGTAGTCCTAGAGCTAGCCTTAATGGCCACGGACTTGGCTGAAGTGCTTGGTTCTGCCATCGCACTAAACCTACTCTTTGGTATTCCAATCATGGTAGCCATCCTAGTAACGGTCCTAGACGTCTTTTTACTCCTACTCATCATGAAGCTAGGGTTCAAAAAAATCGAAGCTATTGTTTCAACCTTGATTTTGACAATCCTAGTTATCTTTGTCTATCTGGTAGCCTTGTCTGAGCCTAGTGTTGCGGGAATTCTCGAAGGCTATCTCCCTACACCAACTCTCTTCGAGACTCATGCCGCTGGACATACCAACCAGTTAACTTTGGCACTTGGGATTGTGGGGGCGACCGTTATGCCACATAATCTCTATTTGCACTCGTCCTTGTCTCAAACGCGTAAGGTTAACCATTCTGATGGTGATGATGTAACAAAGGCTGTCCGTTTCATGACCTGGGATTCAAACATCCAGCTGACTTTGGCCTTTGTGGTAAACTCCCTCCTCTTGATTTTGGGGGCTGCTCTCTTCTTTGGTCACGCTTCTGATATTTCAGCTTTCTCGCAAATGTACAATGCTCTTCAGGACTCCAAGATTGCCGGTGCGATAGCTAGTTCGACACTTTCAACTCTCTTTGCCTTGGCTCTCTTAGCTAGTGGACAAAATTCTACAATTACAGGGACCTTGACTGGTCAGATTGTTATGGAGGGCTTCCTCCACATGAGGTTACCGCAGTGGGTAATTCGTTTATTCACACGTCTCTTCGCCTTGCTACCTGTTATCGTTGTAGCTATTCTCTACGGTGATCAAGAAAAGACTCTGGATCAACTCTTGGTTTATTCACAAGTTTTCCTCTCACTTGCCTTGCCGTTCTCTATTTTCCCTTTGATTTACTATACTTCTAAGAAATCACTTATGGGAAAACACGTCAATGCCAAGTGGAATACTTTCCTTGGTTACGCCATCGCTCTTGTCCTAACCATTCTCAATCTCAAACTTATCTTTGATACGTTTTAAACAAAATAAGGCCAGCGCCATGCTGACCTTGTTTTAGTTTTTGAAGGCGTCAACGAGAACTTGGAATTCTTCATTGCTAAGGGTGATTCCCTTGCCCATCTTGGTGTGATCTGGACTCCAAGTACGGATATCGTACTTGGCTGGTGCTCCGTTAAAGCTCACACGATTAAGCTCCTTAGTCCACCCCTTATCATTCTCAGACAAGACCAAGAGTTTTTCTTCAATTTCAAATGAAAATTCTGCCATTTGCTTACCTCCACTCACTTTATTCGTTTTTTTCTGTGAAAATTGTGTGTTTTAGAAAGAAGTTATCCACAAAATTTCACCTTTCATGCTATAATTATTTTATCAAGAAATGAAGGAAATGACCATGATAAACTTTTTAGAAGCGGTAAAGCATCAGCTTCATCAGTTTGTGGAAACAGGTCACAGCAAACCTATCCACCTAATGCAAAATCAGCTTATTAACGATATCTATCGTGCTATTGATCATAACCAAATGGTCATGCTGACTTCTAATCAGAAGATCTATAAAGGCTATATCAATCGTTATGACAGCCAGCGTCAGGCTATCTTTATCGAGCAGGACAAAGTTATCAGCATGATTGAACTAAAAGGAATCAAACGTCTAAAAATCATATCACAACGAGGTTAAGTTTATCTGTTAACCTCGTTTTATTATGAGATTGACTATTTCAGAAGTGCTTGTTATAATAAGTTAACTATTGATTTACGAAAGGTTAACTAAAAATGACACAAAATCGTACACTGTCACTCATACTTCCCGCCTTCGGTGCTGCTATCATTGCTGCACTGGCTCAAATCATCATTCCGATTGGGGCAGTTCCCATTACTCTACAGACCTTTGCTGTCGGACTTGTTGCTGCCGTCCTTAAGCCAAGAGAGGCAACTCTTGCCGCTACCCTCTACCTTATCCTAGGTGCCATTGGTCTACCGGTTTTTGCAGGAGGTGGCGGTGGGCTTCAAACCTTCTTTGGTCCTTCAGCTGGCTATCTGCTTGCCTATCCTTTTTTTGCTCTTGTCACATCAGTACTGACTCATGCTAATACTCCTATCTGGAAAATCTTTTTGGCTTTTGTTTTGGGAGATGCACTTGTCTTTGTCGGTGGTATCCTCAGCCTGCACTTTCTTGGAAAGATGGGTTGGTCTGCAGCTGTAGCTGTTGGTTTAACACCCTTTATCATTCCTGACCTCATTAAAGGTCTCATCGTCGCTTTGGTGACTAAGCCAGTCTTAAAAGCTCTTAAAAATCATAGTTACTTTAACTAAAAAAGATTGAAGACTTTGTTCGTGTAAACAGAATCTTCAATCTTTTTTATTTTTCAAAATAAATGTCATAGTGCTTTGAACAAGCTGGATTAAAGGCACTGTGACAATTGGGACAGGCTACTACCTCTTGATATTCCTCGATCGTCATTTCGTACCTACAAACACCACAGATAAGGACCTTATCCTGCTTGATCTGACAAGGATAAGCTCGAAATCTATGTTCCTCCAAGCTATCATGGCACTGATAACAGGCATAATACTTCAGACAATCGAAGCATTTTAGGGCAACAATATCTAATTCTGTGTGATAATGCTGGCACCTGCTCTCATTATCTACCAAGAGACCATATATTTTTCTCGTCATTAGGCACGAACAGTCTTACTTGAACCGTCTTTTTGGTAGAGGTTAATCAAACCTTCTTTAGTTGAACGAATCATGTCACCAGGTTTAACTTCTTGTGGCACGGTAATAGTCAGAAGTTCCATTGGGTTTGGTGCACGGTCAATCTTATTACCATTAGCATCGTGAAGATCTTTGATCTCACACTCGAAATGACGGAAGCCTGGTCCGTAGAATTCAACGTGGTCACCTTCGAGGATAACGTTACGTTGACGGATTGTAGCTGTCATAGTTGCTGGATCAAAGTCTACGACTTCACCAACGAATTTGTATTGTGGAATCTTACGACGGGCACCAAAGAGTTGTTCGTTTTCTGTTGGAGTCTTGTAGTAGAAACCTGTTGCCAATTCACGTTGGGCAACTTTCCAGAGTTCGTTAATCAAATCATCTTTGATGGCATAAAAGGCTTCTGCACTTTCCATGTAAGCGTCACAGGCAGCCTTGTAACAGTTGGCAACTGTTGATACGTAGTGGACAGATTTCATACGACCTTCGATTTTCAGGCTATCAACACCATTATCGATAAGGTCTGGAATATTTTCAATCATACACATGTCAACGGCTGACATTGAGTACTCTTCAGGAACTTCACCGTGGATACTCTTTCGCTCTTGGCCGAATGGCATGTCGTAAAGGTCATATTTCCAGCGGCATGACTGTGAACAACCACCACGGTTGGCATCACGGTCTGACATGTGGTTAGAAAGGGTACAGCGACCTGAGTATGAGATACACATAGCACCATGGACAAAGGCTTCAATTTCAAGGTCCGTACGTTTACGGATTTCAGCCAATTCTTCCATAGTAACCTCACGTGCTAAAACAACACGAGTCAAGCCATACTGTTTCCAAAAATGGAAGGTTTCAACGTTTGTCGCAGATGCTTGCGTTGACAAGTGGATGTTAAGGCCTGGAGCATAAGTTGAACAGATTTCAATCAAAGCTGGGTCAGATACGATAACAGCATCTAGTCCCATATCACGCAATTCACGGAACCACTCACCTGCACCTTTTTCATTTCCTTCATGGGTAACCATGTTCGAAGCAACGTGCACATCGACACCACGAGCGTGAGCGTATTCGATACCTTCACGAAGTTCGTCCATGGTAAAGTTTCCGGCACGGCTACGCAAACCATAGGCTTGTCCACCAACGAAAACAGCATCTGCGCCGTAATTTACAGCGACTTTCAATTTTTCCAAAGTCCCAGCAGGTACCAAAACCTCTGGGCGTTTTTTAGTTGTAGTCATAATTTCTCCAATTTGCAAGATTGTCGATTTTAGTTTTTAGAAGTCTCCTTCGTTCCCTGAAAATGGAAAACTCTCAAACGAAGGAGGACATATTTTTATTTTACACGGTCAGGTTCATAATCATAGAAACCTGTGTCCAAACCACGGTTGGCTGGGTGTAATTTATGAATAGCCTCATCAAAGAGGAAGGCTTGATCTTGTGAAAATTCGCCAGCCTCGATGAGGTCACGAGCCTTCACAAAATACTCGGTGATTTTTACGAAGTTTTCACCTGGGCAATAAACACCATCTAACTTCCAGTGGTCAAAACCATGTTCAACGAGTTCTGAAAGCTTAGTCATCATATCCAGGTCATTATTGGCAAAGATATGTGTCCCGTGCATATCCTCATAAACTGAGTAGTGCGAATCTGGGTCACCAGGCTCAGAAAGGAAGAGGTCACGTTCTTTGGTAACAGCTTCATCCGTTTTGATAAAGTTGTAATAGTTTTGAAGAAGCGGACGTTTAGAATGGTGAATGATACTTGCACCGTAAACCAAAACCTCAGCTGGAATTTGAAGATTTTCAGCCATGATGAAGAGTTCCGCAGACGGAATTTCACGAGCCAAAACAGCTTCAGAAGCTCCAGCTTGTTTGCCCCAGAAATTAATCTGACGGCTAGAGGTTACCATGGTTGAAGCATCATAAATCATTTTGAAGGGACGTTTGTCACGGTTACAGATGTAGAAAACTCCTGCATCACCAACCGTGATATAATCTGCCTTGATTTCTTCAAGAAAATCAAGGTAGTCTGGAAGAGCATCCATCATACCTTGGTGCATGAGGGCGTTAACGGCAACAGTCAATTCCTTGCCAGACTCATGTACCAGCTCTGCAATCTTTCGCATCTCTGCGAATGAAAAAGGCTTAGGCAAACGAAGGCCAAAAGCTTTTTCGCCGATGTAAATACGATCTACGCCAAGTTCTAGGAGCTCACATGCCTGCTCGTAGCTCTCAGCAGTCGCTGTAATCACTATTTTTTCCATAACTCACATTATAGCACAAATGATTAGATTTTTTTAGAATTTTTAGGTCCAAAGTTATGTACCTAAATACTTTAAACTAGTTTTTAAATACTATAATTTTCACAAAAATCAAAAAAAACTTTGCAATATAAAATTTTTATGGTATTATTAATGAGATTCTAAATAGTGAAATACTGACTAAGTATTTTAACCTACACGAAAAAGTGGTTTAGGTATTTTATATAGAAAGGAGGCAGACATGGCTGACAACTTACACCGTCAATTTGATCACATCGAAGATTTCGAGACTGAGCGTCCTCAAACGACGAATTATCAAGATTATCAAGGTTTAAATAATAATAGTATTAAGCTACAAGATATGATTTTCTTTGGACGTATCTCAAGCTTCTGTGTTTCAACAGTCCTAGTTGCCTTCCTTTTCTTGGTAGCACAGGTGGCTTCCTTCTGGGCCTTCTTTTGGGCAATTACCATTAGCGTCATTGGTCAGATAGGCATTTATGTCCTAATCGAATATTATAAAGCACAAAAACGTTGAATGCTTGGTCAACGTTTTTTTCGTATTAAAAAAAGAAAGCCTCATGTGCTTTCTTTATTATTTTACTTCTGCTACTTCTTCAGAGATATCTTTAATATCAATGACAATATCATCTACGATAGCTTTTGTTTCTGCTTCAACATCCGCTTGTTCAGGAGTTACTTGAGCTGTTTTCTCTTTGATAAGTTCAAAGCTCTCTTTTGCAAAGTCAGCAACTTGAGCTGTTTTTTCTTGAACGGCTTTTGTCAAATCATCTACAGTGATGTCGCCATTTTCAAATTTTGTTTTATAATCTTGGAAAGTATCGACTGCCAATTCTTTATAGTCACTAGCTTTTCCCACCACTTGATTTTGGTAAGCTTTAGGATCTTCTTTGAATGAAGCGATTTCTTCATCAATACGTACTTTAACTGCTTTACCTTTTTCAGTTGTGAAAAAATAAGCTGCTGCAGCTCCAGAAGCTGCGCCAATAATTAGGGTGTTTAGAAATTTACTCATGAAAAGACCTCCTTATTTTTTCTTGTCTTTTTTACCAAATAGTTTTGAAGCAACCTTGCCGATAGCAAAGGCTGAGCCTGCTTTACCGACACTTGCTCCTGCTGCACTTGCCTTAGCACCGAGGTAACGAGCTTCAGTATTCAAGTCAGAAACACTTTCTGAAAGCTCAGCTACTGCTACAAAGAGAGGATCAATTGTTTGAACTTTTTCATTAACATCTTCAACCAAGACGTTGGCCTTAGCCAAGATTTCATTTGTTTGATGAAGGGTCACATTGATATCTGTACGAAGAACAGCAACCGTTTCTTCAACTTCTTTGACAACATGACGTGTGCGAAGTAGAGTTGGGATTAATGCAATTAGGAACGCAGCAAGTGCGATTGCGATAATAAGAAATGCAATTTCTGCCATAGTTTAAGACTCCTTTGACCTGCTTAAAAGGTTAATTCAAAGAAACTGAGTGTTTGACCCCTGCTTCTTATGACCTTTATTATAATTTTCATTTCATTATAACAAAGTCTGAACAGTATGACTAGCTTTTCATTTTATAATCTGCTTTTTGACGTTGTTTACGGAAATATAAGAGGATAGCTCCAAGGATAATGATGGAAATGCTGACCCATTGTGAAACACGCAAGCCAGCAAACATGAGACTATCCGTACGCATGCCTTCAATGACAAAGCGTCCAAGGCCATACCAGATAAGGTAAAATGAAGTCACATCTCCCTGTCGCAATCCCTTATTAAAGCGTCGTAGTCCTAGAATAATGCTAAAACCAACTAGATTCCACAGACTTTCATAAAGGAAGGTAGGTACACGGTAGCTTCCATCAATAAACATCTGCTGACGGATAATTTCTGGAAGATAATTCAGATGACTAACTGCTTTTCCATAGGCCTCTTGATTGACAAAATTTCCCCAGCGACCAATACTCTGAGCTATCATGACCCCAGGGGCCGCAATATCTAGAAAATCTAAAACCGAAATAGCATGACGTTTAGCAAACCAATAAAGGACAACTGCACCACCAATCAAGCCACCATAGATGGCAATTCCACCATTCCAAATCGCAAAAATTTCCGATGGATTTTGACTGTAATAAGACCACTGGAAAATCACATAGTAGAGCCTAGCACCAACAATAGCTATAGGAAAGGCTAAAAGAATAAAATCTAAGATATGCTCAGGATCGATTCCCTTTTCAGGAGCCCAACGCTGAACCAGATAAACGGCAAGTAAAAGACCAGATACAATACAGATGGCATACCAATGAATACTGATTGGACCAAGTCTTAGAGCAATTGGATCAATAGTAGCTAACATTATTCTTCACCATTCTTACTAATGAGGTTAGTCAAACGGTCATTAAAAGTTTTGGTTGCATCAAATCCCATTTGCTTAGCACGATAGTTCATTGCTGCAGCTTCGATAACGACTGACACGTTACGTCCTGTCTTAACAGGAATGCGGATACGTGGAATCTTAACGCCCTGTAATTCAATCTCTTCATTGCTATTTCCAAGACGGTCAAAGACCTTGCCATTTTCAAAATTCTCAAGATATATGCCCAACTGAACTTGAGATGAATTGCGGACAGCACTAGCTCCGTAGAGACTCATGACATCAATGATACCAACCCCACGAATTTCAAGAAGATGGCGGAGGATTTCTGCGGGCTCACCCCAGAGAGTCTCCTCATCCTTAGCATAAACATCTACACGGTCGTCAGCGACAAGACGGTGACCACGTTTCACCAACTCAAGCCCTGTTTCACTCTTACCGATACCAGAATCACCCTGGATGAGAACACCCATCCCATAGATATCTACTAAAACACCATGGACACTAGTACGTTCAGCTAATTGAGAGTTGAGATACCAAGACATGTCACCTGAAAGTGATGATGTACCATTGCGTCCTTGAAGAACTGCTACACCATTTTCCTTAGCAGCTTGAAGCATCTCTTCCGGAATCTCAAGACCACGTGCCACGATAACAGCTGGAGTTTCCGCTTTAAACATATTAGCAAAAACAGAATAACGGTTATTATCAGTCATGGTTTTAAGGTAGGACCACTCCTTCATCCCAACCAACTGAAGTCGTTCTGGTGAATAATAGTCAAAATAACCCGTCATTTCTAAACCAGGACGAGAGATATCAGCCGTTGTTATTGGTTTTGACAAAAGTTTTTCGTTCCCATAGACAACCTTAAGCTTAAGCTTATCAACCAACATTTTAACAGTTACTGTCATATTATTTCCTCCGATTATTTACTAGTTTCATTGTATCATAAAAAGGTTTTCAATGCGGTTCTCAAAGCAAAAAAGACCTATGACTAGCACTAAGGCCAATCATAGATCTTTTCTCTTATAATTTGCTTACCAGTTCCACTCGTCTTCTACAGGTTCAGCGTTTTTACGTTTACGTCCATCCTTAAGTTTGATTTCGGGATAAATATCTTCTTTGTAAGGAAGGAGAAAGGCTAAAACCAAGTATAGAAAGATTCCAAACTGTGTTGAAACCATGAGAATGATAGCCAAGATACGAGCTAGAGTCAGGTCCCAGCCAAACTTATCTGCCAAACCTGCAACAACACCGGCGACGAGTCTATTTTTTCGTGTCTTATAAAAACGATTTGACATGGTCTTCTTCTCCCATCATTTCTTTGATTTAATTATATGATTTTTTTAAATTAAAAAAATCAGCCCTAGGACTGATTTAGAAAAATGAGCTTGCCTCGACACAAACCGCAGCCAAATTTCCGTGTATTGACACGGCGTTTGCGACGGTAAATACGACCACAGGATTGGCACTGATAGAGGTAGTACTTCTCCTTTTGACCTTGCATCTTTGGAGCGTATCTAAGGCCATCGACCTTAGCTAGTAAGTCCTTGAAATCTCTATCAGCATGCTTGTAGCCCTTCCCTTGAAAGTAAAGGTGATAATGACAGAGTTCGTGGCGGACGATTTTTCGAAAGGTCTCAAGACCATGTTCCTCATAGAGTTTTGGGTTGAAATCTAAGTGTCCATCCTTGGGAAAGAACCGCCCTCCAGTGGTCCGGAGACGCTTGTTCCACAAGGCTTGATGCTTAAATTCCCAGCCAAAATCTTCTATAGAAACAGTCTTAACATAATCAATTAGATTCACGTGGATTCACCAAGGAGAGGTTGAGTTTTTCATGCTCCAAATCAACTTTTGATACCCACACGGTAACCAAATCCCCAACAGAAACGACCTGACTTGGGTGGTTAACGAAGCTCTTGCTCATCTCAGAGATATGGATAAGGCCATCCTCATGGACACCGATATCCACAAAGGCACCAAAGTCCACAACATTTCGGACTGTCCCTTCAAGTTTTTGTCCGACTGACAAGTCTTTGAGTTCAAGAACATCCTGACGAAGCACTGGTGCTTCAAAATCATCACGGAGGTCACGACCTGGTTTCAAGAGGTCAGCAATGATATCTTTAAGGGTTTCCTGACCAAGCCCTAGCTCTTCTGCTGTTTCTTTAAGATTAAGAGCCTTCAATTTCTCTTTGGCAGAGTCGTCCAAATCTGTGATATCCAACTGCTTGAAGAGGTCTTTTACCGCTGGGTAAGACTCTGGGTGGACCCCTGTATTATCCAAGATGTTCTTGGCATTTGGGATACGGAGGAAACCAGCTGCTTGTTCGAAGGCTTTGGCACCGAGACGTGGGACCTTTTTGATTTCAGCACGTGATGCAATCTCACCATTTTCCTCACGGTAGGCGACGATATTTTCAGAGATAGCCTTGTTGAGACCTGAGACATGTGACAAGAGGGTACTACTTGCCGTATTGACATTGACACCAACCTGGTTAACCACGGTATCAACTACGAAGTCAAGATTTTCAGAAAGTTTCTTCTGACTAACATCATGCTGGTATTGGCCTACTCCGATTGATTTAGGGTCAATCTTAACCAACTCAGCCAATGGGTCTTGAAGACGACGGGCAATGGAAATGGCAGAGCGTTTTTCGACCGTTAAGTCTGGGAACTCATGGCGGGCCAACTCTGATGCAGAGTAAACAGAGGCACCACTCTCATTGACAATGACATAGGAAGTCTCTGGAAAATCCTTGAGAACTTCTGCCACAAAAGCTTCACTTTCACGACTGGCTGTTCCATTACCGATAGCGATAATCTCAATGGCATGCTTTTTAATGAGGTCAGCCAAGTCTTTCTTAGCTTGGGCAATCTTGGCCTGACTGGCTGGAGCCACTGGATAGATAACTTGCGTTGTAATGAGCTTACCAGTTTGGTCAACCAAGGCCAACTTAGCCCCTGTACGAAAGGCTGGGTCAAACCCAAGAACCATCTTACCTTTAAGCGGTGAGACTAGGAGAAGGCTTCGAAGGTTTTGAGAGAAAAGTTGAATCGCACCATCTTCTGCTGCTTCAGTCAACTCGCTACGGATACGACGCTCCATAGCTGGAATGATTTTCTTCTTGAGAGATTGATTGATAACTTCCTCGATATAGTCATTTTTTTGTTTGAAACGGGCACTGTAAAAACGGTGCATTTTCTCAAGATTGTGCTTAAAGTTTACCTTGATAATGCCTTGTTTCTCACCACGGTTAAGGGCTAATGTACGGTAACCTTGAAGTTTAGACACCTTGTCCTCAAAATCATAGTAAATCTTGAAAATTTCTTTTTCATCCAGCGATTGATCCTTGAGGGTTGAAGTGATGTCACTGTTGTTCCAGATTTCGTTGTAGGTCCAAGAGCGCAAGCTATTGTCCTCAGAAAAGGCCTCAACCAAAATATCCACAGCACCCGCAAGAGCCTTATCAGCTGTTGGAAAGGCTTCAGATGTCAACTTTTCAGCTTCAGCCTTGAGGTTGGGACTATTTTGCAAGATAAGACGAGCCAATGGGAAAAGACCTGCTTCACGAGCAATAGTCGCCTTGGTGCGGCGTTTTTCCTTATAGGGGAGGTAGAGTTCTTCCACATCTGCCAACTTCTCAGCAGCTTCAATAGCTGCTTTGAGTTGATCACTCAATTTGCCCTGAGCCTCAATCTTGGCAAGAACTGTTTCCTTACGGTCTTGAAGAGCAGTCAAGGACTTGTCCATATCAATGATGGCCTTGATTTGCGTCTCATCCAGATTGCCGGTTTTTTCCTTACGGTAACGGGCAATGAAGGGAATGGTATTGCCTTCTGCGGTCAATTCCAAAACAGTTTCAACTTGTTGTTTTTTTAGGCCCAATTCCTGAGCCAATATCTCTAAATTACGATTTTCCATAAACTCTATTATACCACGAGAGGAGATTTGCTTGGGCAGAAAACCTTGTAGCTGAAGCGAGAATTTTTAAGCAAGAGGTAGTATAATAGAAAGGTAGACCTATTGTTAAGGGCTATTTCTTTCGGAAAATAGATACATCTTCCTAGAAGCAGAGCTTCTTCGGCCGATGCCCTAATTTTCTCTTAGAAATGTCGCCCTTAGTATCTTATTTTAACTCGGAGGATTTTTATGGCAGTTATTCAGAAAAAAACAAATGAACTTGAAAGCATGATGGCATCTTTTGCGGCTATCCCTGATTTTGAAAAGGCGGGAACTGATCCTAAGAAGGACAAACGTCTTCAAGAAGATAAGAAGAAATAATTTTTATGGCTATTTTTCATCAACTACCAGATAGCGTTTTGCAGCTTCTGGCAGTTTTTCTATCTATTATTATCGAAGCCCTGCCCTTCGTTTTGTTGGGAAGTATCCTGTCTGGCTTTATCGAGGTCTTCGTGACTCCTGAAAAGGTCCAAAACTTCCTCCCTAAAAATAAGGTCCTGGCTATTCTCTTTGGAACCCTGGTTGGTTTTATTTTCCCTTCTTGTGAATGTGGGATTGTTCCCATTATCACGCGCTTTTTAGAGAAAAAAGTGCCTAGCTACACAGCTATTCCGTTCATGGCAACTGCTCCTATCATCAATCCAGTCGTTCTCTTTGCGACCTATACTGCCTTTGGGAACTCTTGGTACTACGTGATTTTACGTTTCCTTGGGGCTTTCTTGATTGCCATGATTTTGGGAATCTTGCTTGGCTTTGTGGTGGATGACCAGATTCTCAAGGACAATCGTAAGACCAGTCATGTTCACGACTATAGTGGTTTGTCAGCTGGTAAGAAAGTTTTTCAATCCCTAGTTCATGCTGTCGATGAATTTTTCGACACTGGGCGTTATCTGATTTTCGGGAGCTTGGTGGCTGCAGGGATGCAGACCTACCTACCTACCCGAATCCTAACGACTATCGGTCATAATTCGGTGACAGCCATCCTCATCATGATGCTCCTGGCCTTTATCCTCTCACTTTGTTCGGAGGCGGATGCCTTTATCGGGGCTTCGCTGCTCTCTAGTTTCGGAGTGGCACCAACAGTTGCCTTTCTCATCATAGGTCCTATGGTTGATATCAAGAACTTGATTATGATGAAACACCAGTTTAAGACACGCTTTGTTGGTCTCTTTGTAGGAACCGCAAGTCTGGTGACAATCATTTATTGTCTGCTATTGGGGGTGATTTAATGTTACGTTTTCTCATCTTATCTGGGTATTTTGAGCTGGTCATGTACTTACAAGTTTCTGGCAAGCTCAACCAGTACATTAATATCCACTACTCCTACTTGGCCTACATTTCCATGGTGCTTTCCTTTATCCTCGCTGTGGTTCAACTCATTGTTTGGATGAAGCAGATGAAGGTTCACTCGCATTTGTCAGGTCGAGTAGCCAAGGTAGCCAGCATTGTTCTCTTAGCCTTTCCAGTCCTCACTGGACTTTTAGTACCAACAGTGACCTTGGATGCCAATACCGTGTCAGCTAAGGGTTACCATTTTCCACTGGCGGCAGGGAGCGATCCTAATCAGGCCGACCAAGAGGGAACGACTATTCAGTACTTGAAGCCAGACACCAGCTCCTACTTCACCTCCTCAGCTTATGAGAAGGAAATGACCAGAGAGCTCGCCAAGTACAAGGGACGTGAGACCATCCAGATTACCACAGAAAATTACATGGAAGTTATGGAGCTCATCTACCTCTATCCTAACGATTTCGTAGGCAAGAAGGTCACCTATACAGGTTTTGTTTACAATGACCCACAAACCAAAGGTTATCAGTTTATCTTCCGTTTTGGTATTATCCACTGTATCGCCGATTCAGGTGTTTACGGACTGGCGACGAGAGGAAGTGACCAAACCTTCAAGGATAATACCTGGATAAAAGTCACTGGTACCATCACTGTGGATTACTATCAAAATCTCAAACAGAGCCTACCTATCCTCAATTTGACTGAAGTTAAAGAGGTCGGACAGCCTGACAATCCTTATGTCTATCGCGTATTTTAAAAAGCCAAGTTCAATTGAACTGGCTTTTTAAGTTGAATCAAACTGTACAGTTACTTAAATCTTGAGAGTACAAAAACCTCAAATGAAATTTTGATGTTTTTATACCCATCATTCCGAAATCTAGAAAAAATATAAATACTACTCCCTTTAACGACTTTGCTCATGTAAAAAGCCAAGTCAAATTGGACTTGGTCTTGGATTTCATTTTTGAACAAAGGAGTTTAAATTACCAACTTGTTGGCAAGGAAATCGGAATGTTAAGCTTCACCTTCATCTTGCTATTGTTAATAGTGGCTTGCTCAATTTCGTAGCCGATTTCAGGAAGCTTGAGCTGAATCTGGTTGTTAACCACGCGAACACCACTGCTGGACTGGGCAATGCTCTTCTTGAGGTAAGGCAGAACCAGTGATTTTGGAACTGGAAGGCGACCCAGGTGGGCACCTGCCAAATCTAGTAGGATGACTTCCTTGTTAGTGCTGACCGTAAAATCAAGGCTAAATGTTGATTCGATAGGGCCAAGAGATACGGGAACCTTAGCTGTTAGATAGGAATCATTCAACTCTACGGTACTGTTTTGCAGGGTCTCATCATTAGATTCAGCTATGCTTGCTTTTAGGACTTGACGAAACTGATTACTATCAAGATTAATCTCGGTTGAAAGGCCCCCTGATGATAGTGATGTCCCACCAATACCAGCCTGGACTAAATCAACAAGAGATGTTTGTGTTGATACATTTTTTAATTGGTCTTGACTGTCAATCTTATCCGGAATAAGTAGAGCCACCATTGCAAAAAAGAGCACAATGACAAGGACAATGAGTCGTTTAAACCACTTCCACATAGGGATACCCCATTTCAATTTTTCACTTTTGACGTCTATTGTACTGGAATCAAGGGAAAAAAGCGAGTAAGAACTGGAAATTCTCTCATATTTTCTTAATCCAAGAGGTAGGGCTCAAGAGCTTCATAGGCCTTTCAGTAAACATTGGCATATAGGTGAACGCCGTCATAGGTACGCTCTGCTTTCTGCTCTTTTATATCATCGACCAGCTCAGCATTACAATTAATGAAGTGGCAACCATTGGTTTTGGCGATTTCCTCAGGAGTCTTATTAGAACGGTCAAGGTTTTCAGGGGTCCGCAGTTTCATCCACTGGATAGATGCTCGGGTCTGACAAGGCAGATGAAGATTTGCTGGAGAAAAAGCTATCAGGTAAATCTTGGTATTTAGCAATATAGCTAGTATTTGCTCCAGAATTTGTCCGATATTTGCCATCATATGGTGGAACCAATGGTCTCCATAAGTCTCCTAGGTCATAACATTAGTACCCATACTGATGAAAAGCTTGGCCGGTTGCAAATCCAAAATCAGGGGAAGGATATGCTGGAGAAATTCATCCGTATTCAAACCACTGATGCCTCCATTATAGATGATATCGTCAATACCTCTACTCCTAGCAATTTCACAAATGGGAAAAAGCTCCATGAGAGAGAAGCCAGTGAAGAATATCTCTCCCTTGATGGCGACCTCATTTAAGTACTAATAGTTTTTAAGTTTGATTTCTTTTAATTCATCCATGATAATTTTCTGCTATATTTATCTCAATGAGTGAGAAGGTAAAAAGTAGCCATGGCTTTTAGGGCGCCAATTAGTTGGATAAACATAAGCGCATAGATGATCCCAAATAATAGAGACTGGACGAGATTAGCCCCTAGAAATCCTAGTTTCCCTTGCAACCTTATAGCTATCCATCTGGACCATAAACATTTCCTTTTCGCTGACAGTCGATTTTTTCTTAAAATAGCCCCAGATTTAACGAATTGACCAGGTTTTTCAGGAAAGTCCAGGGATTTGTCAATGTAGGCCTTAGCCTAATCCAAACTAACCTCATCATTCTTGAGATAGTTCCGGATTTCTAAGTAAATCTTGTTTGAATGACTGAACACCAGGTACTTATTTACTGCCCAAAGTCGCTCTCACTGGCGACGTGGATTTCTTGTTGTCATTAGGGACCTTCCTTAATAGCTTTTTATCAGCATAGCATAGTTTAAATGGGGATAATAGAGTATGATCTTGCTAGTGGGGAGTCATTTGCTAGGGATAGTTGTATCTATTTTCAGAAAAAGGGTTTTGCTTGGTTTATGTATAAACGTTTGCTATACTTAAGGTATCAAAGAAAGGAGACAAAGCCTATGACATTGTCCAAAAAACTCACACTTTCTCTTGCCTCTATGGCAGTTCTTGGTCTTTTAGCAGCCTGCTCAAACCAGAAAGCTCAAACACCTGAAAGCTCTGCTAGTACCCAACAAAGTTCAAGTAAGGTTTCACCTTCACAAAGTTCTGAAGCTTCTAAACAGACTAACGGGCTAGATGGCACCTATAAAGGGACTGAGGAAAGCGATCGTATTACTCTTACCATCTCTGAAAATACTGGTACTTGGGAAGAGGACGAAGCAGATGGCGAGAAGGATAGCAAGTCTGTAACAGTTAACCCTGCCAATCAAAGTCTAACGATTGGGGATGATATCAAATACTATAAACTCGACGGGAATCAGCTGACTATTGAAGATGATGATCGTGATTCAGATGATACCATTATCTTAACAAAATAATATCAGATACCTTAGCCAAACCACTCTCTTGATTTAGCTAAGGTTTTTTATGTTTTACTATTGCAAGAAAGAAAACGGATACAAACAAGAGGCTGAGGATGACCCAAAGACAATTATGGTTGACGCTATTCTTTTATCAATTATTGTAACTCTTATTGGACTCGGATTTTCTGTATATAATTATATTATCTTCGACAAACCTTTTATGACTACAATTACAAAAGGTTTGCTAGCTGCATTTTCTCTGGGTGCGACAGTAGTTGCCATTAGTCTATCCAAGTCAAATAGGAAGTAAAGATAAGAAAAAGGTATAAGTTTGCAGACTTATACCTTTTTTGGTAAAACATTACTTAATTTTGTGTTTGTTCATTTTTTCTTCAAAAATAGCTGTCATGATTTTACGCAACTCTTCTCTCTCTTTTTCAGGAAGGTCCCCTTGGCGCTTAGCCACTGCATAGAGCTCAGGATATTGCTTGGCTACACGCTCTACTGTCTTAGTCGTCGCATGGCCTCTTACAAAGAAAGGAATGCGTTTAATCCATTCTAGCGGTACCAAGTCAAGCAACTTCTTCGCAGCTTCCTTGTCAGAAATCTCAGCTGTACTCAACCCTTGGTTGATTTGTTCTTGTTCTTTTTCAGTAAAATCTTTTAATTCCATTACTAATTCCTCTTAATCTTTATATAGTAGATTTTACACTCTTACATGAGATTATACAACTGATTGGGACTGATGGGACAAGGAATTGACTAGCTCATGTGTCATGTTTCTACCCTACTCAAACTTTCGTTGCACGTTAACCTAGTCCATATCCACCCATTTGCCATTGTCCATGATAAAGGGTTTGGCTAGACCCGGTCCGGTGTAGTCCTTGTACTTGGTTGTGAGATACTTGTAGCATTCCTTCTTGCTAGCAAATTTAATGGCTTGGTAGGGCTCTTCGAAGGTCAACTTTTCAACAAATAAGTAGCCATCCGTCGTTGGAACTAAGACGCCAACATGACCAACAAAAAGAGAATCTCCGTCCAGATTATCATGGACAACAACCGACAGCATACGTGCCTTGTCATCAAAGGTGAACTGCTTGTAGTAATCTTCCATATGTTTGGCGTGAACCTTGACATCTTGGGTAGGTTCAGTCTTAACCCTTGAAAAGAGAATTTCAAAGTTTGCCTGCTCCTTGGCATCAAAAATCTTGCCCTTGTCAATGGCATCCTTATCTTGGAAAAGGAGCTCACTATCACTTTTGACTTGAGGAATCTTTATTTTTCCTTTCAGTAGCATGTAAGTGTTAATACGGCAGTTGGTACCGATAAAGTCACCATGCTTGGCTGTCCACAGGCTACTGATTTTTTCCACATCATAGTCGGTTTTAGTAAATGGTTTAAAATCTTCAGTTAAACCAACAGAACCAACGGTGTCATTATAATCCTTGACCAGATTGATAAAGCTATCCACACTCCCCTCGTCCAAATGTTTCGAGAGAATAGAACGTACCTCACTAATACTGGCCTTACTATTAAGGTTGGAGTAGCTTGGTTGCTCCTCCTTTTTGTGGATATGTGCAAAACCTGCTAGACCAATAAGTAGCAGGTTAGAGATAGTTAAAAGAATTAGCGTCTGTTTTTTCAAAATTTTCATAGGCGCCTCCTTGGCTTCATTATATCAGATTTTGTGGACTCCTCCTTCTCAAAACGCTCTTCCACAAGAAAAAAGCCTCGTTACCAAGACTTTCTTCACTTTTTCAAATTTTTCTTTTCTAGTCTCTCAAACCTTCACTTGTCATTCACAATATTGGCGAAGGTTTCTTGAATGTCCTTGTTATTAGTTGGATACATGTAATACATGTTTTCGGGATTACCTTGATTTTGCAGGGAAACTAGGACAACCGGTTGCCCATTATGGATAGTGAAATGGTAGAGAATCATGGCTGAGCCTGCATAACCGTAACTGTCTACGATGATATAGTCCGCTGTTCCTGTACCATCATCTGAAAAGGCAACATCTACCTTTTGTTGGTTGGTCATAGGGGCATTCTGTTCGGTCTTTTCTCCTACAGTGATGCGGTTATTTTTAGCAAAACTCATGGCACCATAGAAATCGTCACTTCCGTTTGGTGTTAACCTTCTATAACTTTCTTGATTCATCTTGTGGCCAAACTCTACCATATAACTAGCAAGCTTGGCAGCCTTGTCACTATTCCAAAGGGCAGTTGTATTGGTTGGGCTATTCTGGCTAGATTGGCTCTTGCTTTTCACTCTGTAATAGGACGTGTAAACCACTCCTGGTCCAGCTAACTCTGGAATTTGAACCAAACGATCTGTGTCTTTGACAGAATTGTCCGGTGACGGTGCCGCTTGGTTGGCTGGCACAGGGACAAAGGGATTAACCCCATGACCTGGACTATTGTCCGCAAAATAGAACATGGGTTGACCTTTGAAATCCTTAATAACAGTCTTACCATCAGTGCTTCCCGTCTCCTCAGACTTTGTGAGGCCAGATTTTGTAATAGTCACAACATGACCACTGTCAGACACCCAATCTCCTTCGATGCTCGAAAAATCACTATTTCGAATGGCTTCCACATCCATAGCAGGTGTTTTGACCACCGATGAAGCACTCTGACTTTGAGAACTATAGCTTGAAGACGACTCAGAAGCTTTAGAACTCGATTGCTTAGACTTGTCTAAGGAAAATGTCTGACTGTTAGATGAGGCCACCGTGAGGGATGGTTGCTTTTGGGTTTGTGAGTTGTGAGAATGCCAGACAAAAATTACCCCACCACCAAGAAGCGTCACACAAAAAACCGCAACGATTGATGCTACTACCTTATGAGTCGCCACAAACTGACTCAAGCTTTCCCAAAATCCCTTTTTAGATGCTGGCAACAAGGCTTCAACTTCTGCTCGATTGGCTAAGAGACTACCATTTTGTATCGCCTCGTCAACCTCTGTCATCTTTGGGCGACGTCGATAAATCTTCATAAAATAGGTTAACCATTCTTCTGCTTTCATTGCATCTCCTTTTTGAAGCATAATAGTTCCATTGTAGCATAAATTAGAAATTCGTGTTGACTTGGTAGAACAGAAAAAAACTGCAAGCAAGTCGCTGCAGTTGATATATAAACTTAGTCCTCTCGGTGATTATTTTTTCTTTTGTGGAAAAGGAGAAGGCCAAGCTTGGCGATTTTTTCCGCTGGGGTCTTCATGCCATCCTTGACCCATTTGGAAATTACTGAAACAATAGCCGAGCTCCAGAAGGAATTAAGGTAGCTACCGGCACCATTTGATGAGCTACCATTTCGTTTTTCCAAAAAATCATAAACCGCCTTGGTCAACACTTGCTCAAAATTGTAATCAATGGCAAGACTGATGATTTTGGCTTCTTTTTTGACTTTCTTAAGGAGAGAAACCCAGACTTGGTAAAAATCAGTCTTGAGATTATATCCATCTAAAGATTTGGTAATCTTTGCAATACTAGACTGAAAGATGGACTTCAAAATCTCTTCCTTGGAACCATAATTGTGATAAAAGGCAGCACGGATACACCTGCACGCTCAACCAGTTCCGATATGGTAATCTTTATAAAGTCTTTTTTCTCCAACAATTGGCGGAGAGAAATCTCGATATATTCTCGTGTAATTGCTTTGTTTTTTTGGTTAAATCGTTTAAGATTTTCCAAGTATTTCTCTGAGATTTTTCTTTCTGTCATAACATTCACTTTCTATCTGTCTCACCCGATGATATACGCTTTCATAGCAATGTATTCCATGATAAAATTGTAAAAAAAGACAAATCACTTGTTAATCTACATTATGCAAATATGAGGTATAAACCTATGAAATGGAAAATTTTTGCGGATTCGGGCTTGTGACTACCGTTCTTTGGACAATCTGCCCCCAGATACTTAATTTGTCAGTGTTCCTTTGACCCTCCAAGTAGGCGAGATCATCTACACGGATGATGCCCAACTCAATATTGATCAAATGATGGAGGAGATGTATGCGACTACGACTGCTTCTAAGTCTGCCTGTCCGAGTCCTGATGATTATATGAAATCCTTTGAAGGAGCGGACAATATCGTCGTCGTGACGATCACCGGAACCCTTTCTGGTAGCTATAATAGTGCTGAAATTGCTAAGAAAATTTATTTGGAAGAGTATCCTGATACTAAGATTCATGTAATTGATAGCCTGTCACCTGGTGGCGAGGTCGACCTTTTCGTTCGTAAGCTCAATCAACTGGTTGCTGAAGGCCTTGATTTTGAACAAGTCGTTAATGCTATCACAAGCTACCAGTCTAAAACCAAGTTGCTCTTTGTCTTGGCAAAGGTCGATAATTTGGTGAAGAATGGTCGTCTAAGTAAACTTATCGGGACCGTTGTCGGACTCCTCAATATCCGTATGGTTGGAGAAGCTAGTAAAACGGGTACCCTTGAGTTGCAAAAAGCAAGAGGTCAAAAGAAAGCTACCAAAGCTGCCTTTGATGAATTGATCAAGGCAGGTTATACAGGTGGACATATTGCGATTGCCCACCGCAACAATGACAAATTTATCGAGCAATTCTCTGCAATGATTCGTGAAAAATTTGCTAATGCAAGCATCGAAGTCCTTCCTACTTCTGAACTTTGTAGTTATTACGCCGAAGAAGGTGGACTCCTCATGGGATATGAAATTTAATAGGCTCTATAATTTCTGTAGTGGGTAAAACCACTGTAGAGATTATAGAGCTTTTTGAGTGTACACAAAAAGTCCCATAAGAACTATAATGAAAAGCGACAAAACCATCATT
>OKER01000054.1_pt1 | contig 37233 bp, 24 predicted proteins | sample 1610031 | NCBI WGS metagenome assembly OKER01 (sample SAMN04436611, study PRJEB24849) | human gut metagenome | biome: human gut; feature: NICU; material: stool | host: Homo sapiens | place: USA: Saint Louis, MO | collected 2009-12-31
GCTTTATGGTCCTATTTGCCCTAGCTATTTTCCAACTCCTTGTCTTATTTAGTGTTGTTAAAAAGAATGATTAATAAAGAGATTGAAGCAAAGGAAACATGATTTCCCTTGCTTTTTCTTTTCTTTAACCAAATGCTGATTTTACTGAAAATTATAGTTGGATTTAAAGTTTTTTATCTATAATAGACTTAAAGAAAAACAGTCTTCGATGAAGATAATAGAAGGAAAGATCAATGTCCTTACTCAAGAAAATCCATCCCGAGTAACCACTCAAAGAATTGAGGTGGTTTGATATCGGGATGGTTACGCTCATTATGTTTGGTTAGTTTATCGTGCGTTCTACCTAAATGTATATAGCTAGTCTATTACCAACCATTTACACAACCATAAGTGAGACAGCGACAAATACGGCTAGTGAAGGAGCAGCCTACTCAAGTCAACTTACAGGTTATTCTCCTAGTCTTAGCGATTATTTATCTCTGGATACGTCATTTTGACTTTAAACAATTACCTATAGGCCTAAAGTGGTCTGTTCTCTTTTGGGTATCTTTTATTTTCGCTATCATGGATTTCTTCGCTGATATGGTCAGCACTTTGTCAGGTCAGTATAATTACTTTAGCCCTCAAGTTTTAGATTTTATTAGCCCTATGGCCGTGCTTAATAAGTTTCTGGCTTTCTTACCTAACCTATGGCTATTGTCTACGGATTGCTTGACGGTTTCTACGAGGAGTTTTTCTTCCTAGGACTTTTGACTTCACTTATCGGTAAGAGGTTTAGAAGTTTAATAGAACCTTCTTGTATAGGGTGAATATTTCGAAGTGCTGAGACATTTTCAATAAAAGCAGGCTCTTTACGAATAAGATAGTCAATAATAAGAGGCAAAAAAACAATTATATTATAGGAAGAAATGCTTCGAAAAGGGAATTGGTGAGATTCTTATAGTCTTTATTCATGCACCAATCATTGAAACCATTGGACCAGAAGTTGAGATTTTAGCTTAAGTCAATGGAGCTATCGTGGCAGCCAAAGAAAAACAAATGCTCGCCACCTCGTTTCATTCAGAATTAACAGGTGATACAAGGATTCATGCCTATTTTATAGAGATGATTAGTCAGTCAAAAAAAGAAAAGCTTTGATTCAAATTTCATAATTTTTGTTCACACAAAAAATCCAGGACCTAATACCTGGATTTAGGAGATTATGAAAAAGAAAAGTTTTAGGATGGTTATAGTATATAAAGCAAAGCCTAAAGTTTTCTTAAAATAGAGGAGAAATTATAAAAAATAGGTAAAAAGGAAGTTGGTGGTTGGTCGACTTCCTTTTCTTTTTTCCAAATCCTAATAAAATTGTTGCTCTTATAATTAAAAGAAAGCACTCTATTCGTGTTATCGGTACGGCTTACAGAAATCGTGCAGATTCTATTATATTTGAAAATGGTAAGCCTCGCTACATCACAAAAGCAGGCGAAAGATGTACTTCAAACATGACGGTTCATTCGCTATCGGTCAAGTTCGTGCAGACGGTGGCTACCTCAAATACTTCGATAAAAATGGTATTCAATACAAAGGCAAGGCCGTTAAGGTCGGCAGTCGTTACAAGTACTATGACGAGGGAAAATTCTCAAGACGAAAGATCGTGAAAACGGTCTTTTTTTGTAATCCTATTTCGATTTTTTTCGAAATAGTCTTGACAGTAGTCTATGAAAAGCGTAGAATCTTTTTCAAAAAAGAATATAGGTGTGCTTACCAAGATAGCATTTCTTTCCGAATTCGATGATAGTATAAATCAAATGTTTACCTTGAGAAAAGCAGGACCTATTTAGGGAGTGTTCCAGATGACAAAAAGCAATAACATGCAAATTACGGATATCTTAAACAATATCTATAATCTTATTTTGAATCCAGAAACAACTGAAAATGAGAGAAAGTTACTCGTAACGTTTAAAAATGAAATTGAAGTTGGAAAGAAGGATAGTAGTGAACTTCTTGCAGAGTTACGCAGAGCTATTCAAGTTCTAGCAGTCGAGAATCTTTCTAAAGGAATTTCACTAAGTTATGGAGTGAGTGAATTGAGTAAGACTCTCGCAGAATTCCAAGATGAATCAGAACGCAACATTAATCTAGCAAGAGGATTGTCATCAATCGCCATGTCTTTTAGATGATTTATCTGTTTGTGATGATTAATAATTAAAATGACAAAAAAGATCAACTGAATTGAACCGACTAAGTTGTATTCTGTTTTTTGCTATTGATTACTTAATTGAGGTATCAAAAAATCCACTGGTATACGAAACCAATGGATTTCAACAATTTATTTTTTCTTCCCTAGTACAAAATAATGGCTAGGGATTTGTTGTGTCAAACTGACTGCGATGGCGATGGTAAATGATCCTAGGAAACAAGCTCGTAGGAAGCTGAGGCCTAGGTCTGCATTTCCAATCAAGAGGAAGTAGATGGCACGGTAGAAGCTCATTCCTGGAATGAGTGGGAACATGCTTGAGGCTAGGAAGACTGTAGCTGGACATCTACGGTAGTTGGCCAAGAAACGTGAGGTAAAAGTGACTAGTAAGGCAGGAAAGAGGATGGCTAAAACTTCGTGATGGGTATTATTCCAAATCAAGAGGTAGAGGAACCATGAGGTTGCTCCCAGTGTTCCAAGGTCTAAAAAGTATTTCTTAGGCACCCGGTATAGCACGGAGAAGGCTGCTGTTCCTAGTCCTGCCATGATAGTCTGAATCAAAACCTCCTGCCATGAGGTGGACGGTGTTGTGAACATGCCTGATAATTGTTCCGCAAAGGGGAGAAGAGAAATCATGGCAAGGACACCGACAGAGATAGACAGACAAGTGGAGATCCCTGACAGCATCAGAGCCAGCCCACTATAGTAGTTATTTTGGGTGAATTCACGGATAGCATTAACAAAGTAGGCCCCAGGAATCAAAATCATCAGGGTTCCTAGGATGATAACGCTACGATGTTGCCCGATACCCAGATAATAGAGAATATTAGCTGATAGAGCGGCAATGGCACTAGAGAGGATAATCTGTAAGAAACTGGTGTGAATAAAACGGGAAAAGAGCTGCATACCTATCCCCACAAAAAGTCCCGATATAGCCGCAGCAGTCCCATCAATACAGCTACTTCCAAGAGCTAGCGAGAAGCTCCCAGCACCAATGACACAGGCTATAATATCCTCTAAAGGACGATAGAAAGTCTTCTGCTCAATGGTTTTTAGCTTTCGGAAAATGCTAGAGACAGGCTGATTTGGCTGTTCTGCCAGTTCACGAGACAGGCGGTTAACCTCCTCTAGTTTTCCTAGATGAATAGAAGGGGCTGAGGTAGCTAGAACACGAGACTCCTTAAGGCCTGAGCGGTTGAGTCCGGAAATCATAACTCCTCGATTGACCACATAAGTGGAGAAGTCTCTGATACCAAGAGACTTGGCCATATGACCCATGGTGTCCTCGATACGATAAATCTCGGCACCGCTCTCCATAAGTACTCGTCCTGCCTGAAGGACGGCATCCAATTCGTTTTGCGTCTCTGTTTCATTTGGAAAATCGATAGTCATCTAACCGCTCCTTATCGCTTAATTCGTCATTCCATTATAAGGTTTGAATGGTGGTTTTTCAATAGCTTTGGCGACTAAAATAGGACTTTCTATGAGATTTTTCTTCTACTTAATGATAGAAGTCAGGAAAATGGAGGTCTTGACTTTTGCCTTGCTATTGATAGAGGCAAATGCTACAATTAAATCATAAAATGTATGCGTTTACATATTTTTACGTTCTCTTTCTCAAAAAAACTTGAACTCCTTTGTTTATAGGGAAAGAGCAATCACAGAAGGAAGCCAATGTAAGTGCAAATAGTTGATACCTTTGAAAAGGAGGCAATCCCATGAAAAAAATTATCAATAAACCTGAAAATGTTGTTACTGAGATGTTAGATGGCTTGGCTTATGTTCACAATGATCTGGTTCATAGAGTTGAAGGTTTTGATATCATTGCAAGAAATGAGCAGGTTGCTGGTCAGGTAGGTCTTATTTCTGGTGGTGGAAGTGGTCATGAGCCAGCTCATGCTGGTTTTGTAGGTGATGGTATGCTTTCGGCAGCCATCGCAGGTGCAGTATTCACATCACCAACGCCTGATCAAATTTTGGAAGCAATCAAGGAAGCGGACCAGGGAGTCGGTGTCTTCATGGTTGTTAAAAATTACTCAGGCGACATCATGAATTTTGAGATGGCTCAAGAATTGGCTGAGATGGAAGGTATCGAGGTTGCTAGTGTTGTTGTGGACGACGATATCGCTGTGGAAAACAGCCTCTATACTCAAGGTCGTCGTGGGGTTGCTGGTACCATTTTCGTGCATAAGATCCTAGGTCATGCGGCTCGTGAAGGTAAGTCTCTTGCGGATATTAAAGCTTTGGCTGACAAGATTGTTCCTAATATTCACACCATTGGTTTGGCCCTTAGCGGGGCGACGGTTCCTGAGGTTGGGAAGCCTGGTTTTGTCCTAGCAGAGGATGAAATCGAATACGGTATTGGTATCCATGGTGAGCCAGGCTATCGTAAGGAGTCTATGCAGCCATCTCGCCAGTTAGCTGAAGAATTAACTGGTAAGCTTCTTGAATCCTTTGATGCTAAGTCTGGTGATCGCTATGCTCTTCTCATCAATGGTATGGGGGCAACGCCACTCATGGAGCAATATGTCTTTGCCAATGATGTTGCAAGTCTTCTTAGAGACGCGGGTCTAGAAGTGATCTATAGAAAACTAGGAAACTACATGACTTCTATTGATATGGCTGGTTTGTCATTGACGCTCATGAAGATTGAAGATGATGCTTGGCTTGAGGCTCTAGAAAGTCCTGTTAAGACTATCGCATGGTAAGAATGATAAAAACTAGAAATCGGGTATATTATGGATAAAATAGTTGCAGTAAAATGGATGCAAGTCTTTAATCAAAAAGTTGAAGCAGAAAAAGATCACTTATCTGAGTTAGATGGTCCTATTGGCGATGGTGATCATGGTGCTAACTTGGCGCGTGGTATGGCGGCAGCCATTGAGGCTATTAACACTACTGAACCACAAAGTACAGCCGAAGTTTTTAAGACAGTGTCTATGGCCTTGATTAGTAAGGTTGGTGGTGCTTCAGGTCCTCTTTATGGCTCTGCCTTTATGGGGATGATGAAGGCTGAACAGGCTGGTCAAGATTTAGCAGGTGTCCTTGAGGCAGGTGCCGATATGATTGAAAAACGAGGCCATGCTCAAGTCGGCGAAAAAACCATGGTTGATGTCTGGCGCCCAGTTATTGAAGCAGTTAAGCGAGATCAATTAACGAATGAAGTCATCGATCAAGCAGTTCTTTCAACGAAGGATGTTGTTGCTACCAAGGGACGTGCCTCTTATGTAGGTGAGCGTTCTATTGGTCACATTGACCCAGGCTCTTATTCGTCTGGCCTACTCTTCAAAGCCTTACTAGAAGCAGAGGAATAGGACATGTCAGAACTTGGAATTGTGATTGTATCCCACTCCGCTGATATTGCCAAGGGATTGGTGAGTCTGATTCGTGAAGTTGCACCAAATATTCCTTTGACAGCTACAGGCGGTCTTGAAGATGGTGGACTGGGATCTAGTTTTGACCATGTTCAAGTAGCAGTAGATAGTCAGCCTGCTAAACGTCTCTTGGCCTTTTACGATTTAGGCAGTGCACGCATGAATTTGGAGATGGTTGAGGAATTTTCAGAAAAGGATATTCTCATTCAACATGTCCCCCTTATAGAGGGAGCCTACACGGCTTCAGCCCTTCTTCAAGCAGGAGCGAGTGAGGTTGAAATCTTATCTCAGGTAAATGAATTAACCATTCAAAAATAAAGAAAGTTACACTATGGAAAATCAAATTAAGTATAGGTGGGCCAGTCTTGGGACTGGTGTTATCGCAAATGAGTTGGCACAGGCTTTAGAGGCCCTAGGTGGTAAACTCTATTCCGTTGCAAATCGTACCTATGACAAGGGAGTGGCCTTTGCTGAGAAATATGGAATCGAAAAGGTTTATGAAGAGATTGATCAAGTCTTTGAAGACCCTGAAGTGGATATTATCTACATTTCAACGCCGCACAATACGCATATCAATTTTCTTCGCAAGGCACTCGCAGCGGGCAAACATGTCCTCTGTGAAAAATCTATCACCTTAAACAGTGAAGAATTGGCAGAAGCTATCCAACTCGCCGAAGAAAACCATGTCAAACTGGCAGAAGCCATGACCATTTTCCATATGCCTATCTATCGAAGACTCTCTGAAATCGTGGAAAGTGGTAAGCTAGGGCCTCTCAAGGTTATCCAGATGAACTTTGGTTCCTATAAAGAATATGACATGACCAACCGCTTTTTTAATCGTAACTTGGCTGGTGGAGCTTTGCTTGATATCGGTGTCTATGCTCTTTCCTTTGTACGTTGGTTTATGACGTCACAACCGACAGAAATGGTTTCACAGGTTAAATTAGCTCCGACTGGTGTTGATGAGCAAGCGGGTATTCTCCTTACCAATGCAGAAGGAGAAATGGCGACGGTGACCCTAAGTCTCCATGCCAAACAACCTAAACGTGGCACCATTGCTTATGATAAGGGTTATATCGAAATTTACGAGTATCCACGTGGGCAAAAGGCAGTCATCACCTATACGGAAGATGGCTCACAAGAAGTCATCGAGGTAGGAGAAACTGCCAAAGCCCTCCAGTATGAGGTCCTAGACATGGAGGCAGCCGTCTCAGGTCAAGAAAATCATCTTTATCTCAACTATAGCCAAGATGTTATGGAGCTCATGACGCGACTCCGCAAAGATTGGGGCTTGGTCTACCTAGAAGAAGAATAGTAGCTTACCGACTCACTCAAAAAGACTCAGTTTTTGCTGAGTCTTTTTAACTTATTTAAAACTAAAGCCCTCATAAACGAGCTCAGCCTTTGGATTGTTTGCCGTAAAGGTTTTAGCAAATGCTTCCATCATTTTTACTGGAGCACACATAAAGACAGTTGTGTCATCAGTGAGAGGATAGTCAGTGAAGTCCAGATAACCATCCACTTGACTATTGACAGTGTGAAGTTTGAAATGTTTATTTTTCGCAGCATATGCAGTCAACATCTCCAGATAGACAGCGTTCTGCTCACCTGTATAGGCGTAGTAGAAGTCGATATCCCTATCAAGGACAGGATTTTCACGGATATAGGAAATGAAAGGGGTGATGCCGATACCACCTGCAATCCAAACTTGCTTGTCACGTCCTCGATTTAGCAACATGTGACCATAGGCACGGTCGATTGCTACAGGGCTTCCGACTCTAAGCTTCTTGTAGATTTGTTTGGTATGATCACCTGAGACCTTAATGGTAAAATAGATAATATTGCCATGTCCGCCTGAGATAGAGAAAGGGTGAGGTGCCTTCTCAAAACCAGCTTGAAGTATCTTAATAAAGGTAAATTGACCAAATTGATAATCCATTGGACGTGTTAGCCTAATAGCTATTTCTGTTGTGTCATGGTTAATACGTTTTAAGCCCACAATTTTCCCACGATTTTTAAAACCAATAATTTGGTAGAGGAAGATGATATAAAATCCTGAGCTTAAACCAAGAATAGCGAAGCCCCCCACTACAAATGATAAGAGACTTGGCTTAGTCAATACTTGTCCCAAAATCAAGTAGACATGGGAGAGACCAAAAATATAGGCTAAGTACACCAAACGATGAAGCCAACGCCAAGTTTCATATTTGAGAGTTTTGCCAAGAAAGACCAGAACCACAATAGCCAAGAAAGTATAAATACCAAGGTTTCCTAGCTGACCAGCTAGACGAGAACCCCATAGACTCCCCATACCGATGTTGTGGAAGACTAGAAGAACAACTGATAAAATGGCAAGAAACTTGTGGACAGCGTACATGCTCTCAATCCCGTTAAAGAGTTTTTCTAAAAGTCGTGATCGTGTTGCCAACATAAAAGTCCATGATAAGGTTGTTAAAGCTAGACCAGGAGCGACGAAGTTTGTCATGCCCCTTGCTAGCCAAGCATAGACCGTCAGACCCAGACTTGCAATTAGTAGGAGAATTCCTTTATATGATTTCATGTAACCTTCTTTCTATTATTTCCATTATCGCCAATTAGTTGTAACTTATATCATTACATTATATCTTGTAATAGATTTTCTGTCAAAAATAATTAATTTTTTGAAAAAAGCTGACAGTGATATAGTAATCAAGGTATCCAATACTTTTTGAAAAGGCAAAATGATTGTCAAGAAATGTTGATTTAATAGTCGATTATCTTGTGAAAGCGTTTCTAAAAGTGTATACTATAAGCAGAAGATAGGAAGAGGAGATGATTAGTGGCTAGTATTACAATAGAAGCTCGTAAGGTGGCTAGAAAGAGTCCCATTCGAGTAGACACTAGTCTTGTCGGGACGGTTTCTGGTGTGGAAGCAGTAACTGTTTCCCTACCGTCATCAAAAGCTCGTTTGAGTGTTGGTAAAATGGGTTACAAGTCCAATACTATTACTGTGGAGGATGGACAAACTGTTCGGGTTACTAGCAATTTTCTAAATCGTTTCATAGCGATAGCTCCATTGCTTCTCTACCTTTTTGAAGGTCGTTACCTCCCACTTGCTGCTGTCCTATCTACTATAATTTTGCTTTTTAGCTTACCTTTTCTCAAGTTAGAAATCGTAGGCTGATTAGAATCGGGAGTGGCTTAGCCCTCTGTTTGATATCTTTAACTCATTTTTTCATAATAATGCTAGGCCACTCCCTTTTTATTAGGAACGGGTTGAGACGAAAAATTAGTTATCAAAAAGGGAACTCGATAGAGTTTCCCTTTTTTCTTTATCCAACTAAATGCAATTCTAAAAGACCTCAGTTGCTAAAACTGAGGTCTTTGAAGTTTCTAGTGATTTATTACTTACGATACAATTTGTCGTATTGATAGTAAGGGTCGAAGGTCACATTGATACCAAGTTTACGGAGAACATTTTTGTCTTCATCAGTAAGAATGATTGTCGAGTGAGCTTCAGAACCCTTAAGGTTACCAAGTTCCTCCATGGCACGCGCCGCATCCGCATTGTTGGCAGCTGTGATGGCCAAGGCGATGAGGATTTCGTTGGAGTGGAGGCGAGGGTTACGGCTACCTAAATGGTCAATTTTCAGACCTTGGATAGGTTTAACCACTTCAGGTTCGATAAGTTTAGTATCCTTATCAATACCTGCAGAAGTTTTGATAGCATTAATCAAAGCTGCAGCTGTTGGACCAAAGAGTTCTGAATTTTTACCAGTGACGATTTGGCCATTTGGCAATTCGAGGGCAAGAGCAGAACTACCTGTTTCTTCAGCCTTAGTACGTGCTGCAACGACCACTTGGCGATCTTCAGGAGTGATACCAAGATCGTTCATGAGCAATTCAATCTTCTTGACAGCAGTCGCAGGAACACGTTCATTTTTGAAATCAAGTACAGTTTGATAGTAGCGACGGATGATTTCTTGTTTAGAAGCTTCTTTGGCAGCATCATCATCTGTAATGGCAAAACCAACCATGTTAACACCCATATCTGTAGGTGAAGCGTAAGGTGATTCACCAAGAATGCGTTCAAGCATACGTTTAAGGACTGGGAAAATCTCGATGTCACGGTTGTAGTTTACTGTAGTTTTGCCATAAGTTTCCAAGTGGAATGGGTCAATCATATTGACATCATCAAGGTCGGCAGTGGCAGCTTCATAGGCCAAGTTAACTGGGTGATGAAGCGGCAGATTCCAAACTGGGAAGGTTTCAAATTTAGCATAACCCGACTTGATACCATTGATTTGGTCGTGGTACATGTTAGACATACATGTCGCCAATTTACCAGAACCAGGACCAGGAGCAGTAACGACGATAAGGTTACGGCTAGTCTTGATATAGTCATTTTTCCCCATACCTTCGGGAGAGATAATATGGTTCATATCCGTTGGATAGCCCTTGATAGGGTAGTGGATGTAAGACGTGATGCCATTTTTTTCAAGTTGGTTACGGAAGGCATCAGCCGTAGGTTGACCTGAATACTGCGTAATAACAACGGAACCTACATAGATATTGAGCTCGTTGAATTTATCAATCAGACGAAGGACCTCTTGATCGTAGGAAATGCCAAGGTCACCACGAGCCTTAGAATGCTCGATATTGCTAGCATTGATGGCGATAACTACTTCGACTTGCTCTTTAAGCTCTTGAAGGAGCTTGATTTTATTGTCAGGTTCATAACCAGGAAGGACGCGGGCAGCGTGGAAATCTTCCAACATCTTTCCACCAAACTCCAAGTAGAGCTTACCGTCAAACTGGTTAATACGCTCCAAAATATGGTCGCGTTGTAGATTCAAATACTGTTCAGAACTAAAAGCTTGTTTCTTCATAAATAAAAATACCTCTGAGAAAAATTATATCAAATGCCGAAGGTAAATGCTATTAGCGAAGGACGATTTATTAGAGAAAAAGAGGTGAAGGTCAATCATGAAACGTATTTTTTATGATAGTCCTTTAGAGTTATTATTTAATTGGGGTTATCATCTCAGCAGTTAGATTTTTAGATAACAATCACTTTAGAGTATTTAATTTCATAAAGGTTTCATATTTGTCGTCTATAATTAGGATAAGAAAAATGAAAGAGTCCTCATTTATCTTTGGTATAGCTGAGGGCCAATGTCTTAAATGGAGGTGGAAGATGGTTCTCTTACAACAGGCAACTGCTTATATTTTTCGCAAAAAAACGCGGAATTTTATCCTTTTTCTCATTTTATTTTTGATATTATCTTGCTTGTATTTTTGTTTCTCTCTTATGCAAGTTGGTGGAGGAATGGAGGCACAAATCAGGAAGTCAGGTGGAGCAAGTTTTTCTCTGGTAAGTAAAGAAAGAGGCAGTGCATTTTCCTGGAAAGAGGGGGAAAAGATTAGTCATCTACCTGATGTGATGTCAACGATACCTGAATATATAAGCCCAGTACGACTAATCGATAAGAAGGTCGTTACAGGAAAACAAACGGTGGAACGTGATGATCTTGATAATATGGATAATCAAGCCTTGGGAGCCACTTTTACTAAGGAAACAGCCCAAAGTGTTGATTTTAGGAGTGGTGCTTTTCAACTTCTTAAGGGGAAGTACATATCTGCTAAAGGGCAAATTATGATTCATGAATCGCTTGCTAGGAAAAATAAACTAAGCGTCGGAGACAAGCTGACCTTGTCCAATTTTCAGGTGACTGAAAATGGAGCTAAGAAAATGACCTTTGATATCGTTGGTATTTTTTCTGGCAAGAAAGAGGAGACATTTACTGGAATGTCCTCAGATTTAAGTGAAAATCAAATCTTCCTCCATTATGACGATGCTAGCCAACTGCTTGATTTGACTGATAAGTTAGTGACAAAATTATCCTTTGGTATTAAGAATCCAGATAGAATCAATCAAGTCATTAAACAAGTGGAACACTTAGATATCGATTGGAATCGTCTACGTTTAGACGAGGACCGTAAGGCTTTTGACTCCTTGAAGGAATCGTCTAAAGCGCTACAAGGAATCGTCAGAACGATGATGATTAGTTTAATTGTTACAGGAGCAGGGATCCTCTCATTTTTAATGGCATTATGGACGCGTGAGCGAAATCATGAGATAGGTATTCTTTTAGCAATTGGGAAGAGCAAGGGACGCATTTTTGCTCAATTTCTTATGGAGATATTGTTGGTGTCCCTTATGTCTTTGCTACCTGCCCTTGCTATTGGACGGCTACTAAGTCGACTGTTTTTACAAGAATTTATAGGACAGCAAGGACAGCAGCAGGCTCTTCGGTTATTAGATCAAATTCCTCAGGGACTACCTTTAGGCCAATCTTATCTAAGTCTTCTAGTCTTGGTAATATTATCGCTCGGTGTGACAACAGGTCTCATTTGGCGCAAAACTCCAAAAGAAATCTTATCTAATATGAGTTAAGGAGAAAGGAACATTATGTTAGAACTCAAAGATGTTACGTATAGTTATCAAAATAAAAGTGAAGCCGTCCTCTCGAAGGTGAATTATCGTTTCGAGAAAGGTAAATTTTATAGTATTATTGGGCAATCTGGAGCGGGGAAATCGACCTTGCTTTCCCTTTTGGCAGGCCTTGATTATCCCAAGAAGGGGCAGGTCTTGTTTAATGGAGAAAATATCAAGAAAAAAGGCTCTAGTTATCATCGTAGACACCATGTTGCGCTTGTTTTTCAAAATTACAATCTCATTGATTATCTTACACCTTTAGAAAATGTACGACTTGTTAATAAAAATGCCGATAAGAAGATACTTTTTGAATTGGGATTAGATGAAAAACAAATTAATCGAAATGTCCTACAACTTTCAGGTGGACAACAACAACGTGTAGCTATTGCGCGGGCTTTGGTTTCAGAGGCTCCAATTATCTTGGCAGATGAACCGACAGGAAATCTAGACGAGGAAACTGCGAAGGAGATTATTGCTATCCTTAAAAGAATGGCCTTAGATCGCCAAAAATGTGTCATAGTTGTTACGCACAGTAAGGAAGTTGCTCAGGCATCTGATGTGGTTTTAGAGTTGAAGAAGAAACAACTCATAGAAAAGAAAAAATAAAGAGAGGACTCTTATGTTTCGAAACGCTTTTGCATATATTACACGAAAATGGTCAAAGTCACTATTACTGTTAATTATTATTCTTTTGATGAGTACTCTTAGTTTGTTAGGACTTGCTATGCGAAGTGCAACACAAGAAGCTGCATCCAAGAGTCTAGGGTCAATTACCAATAGTTTTTCAATGCAGATTAATCGTAACACGAATCCTGGAACTCCTCGAGGGGCTGGAAATCTTAAGGGAGAAGATATTAAAAAGATTAGTGAGACTAAAGGGATTGTTTCGACTATAAAACGGATAAATGGTATTGGTGATTTACTAGATCATGAGATTATCGAAACAGAGCAAACGCTACAAAATCAGTCGCCAGAACGTGCTAAAAATTTTAAGTCTACCTTGATGTTGACAGGAGTCAATGACTCATCAAAAGAAGATAAATTTGTTTCAGGTGCTTATAAACTAGTTGAGGGAGAACATTTAACCGATAAGGATCATAATCAAATCTTGATGCACGAAGCTTTAGCTAAAAAGAATGGTCTTAATGTAGGAGATAAAGTAAAACTTAAATCTAATCTCTATGATGCTGATAACGAAAAAAGGGCTGATGAAACAGTAGAAGTGACTATCAAAGGTTTATTCTCTGGTCAAAATAAAGCAGCCGTTACCTATGCTCAGGAGTTGTATGAAAACACCCTCATCACTGATCTAGACACAGTAGCAAAACTCTATGGTAATACTGTAGAAACGGCTACTTATGAGGATGCCACTTTCTTTGCTAAAGGCGATCAAAATCTTGATTCCTTGATAGCAAAGATTAAAAAATTGGATATTAACTGGTCCCTCTACGATCTTGTTAAGAGCTCGTCAAACTACCCTGCTTTACAGAAATCTATTCTTGGGATGTATCGTGTGGCAAACCGTATGTTTATTGGAAGTCTCATTTTTACAAGTTTATTGCTAACCCTTCTGTTAATTTTATGGTTAAATGCTCGTCGTAGAGAAGTTGGTATCTTTTTGGCCTTGGGACTTAAAAAGACACAGGTTGCGGGTCAATTTTTAATAGAATTACTGATGATTGCCTTACCAGCCTTTCTTTTGTCATATGGTTTAGCTAGTTTCTTTGCTGAAAAAGTTGGTAATACAGTCCTTTCCAATGTAACAGAAGGTATCAATAAGCAAATGACCAAAGAATCTCTAGCTGCAAATCTTGGTGGAGGGGCTGAGGCAGAAAGCTTCAGTAAGACTCTAACTCAGATTCACATGACAGTCCAACCTAAGCAACTTTTGGTAGTCATTCTAGTCGGTGGAGTTATTTTAAGCTTAGTATCCTTGATTTCTTCTCGCTGGCTTCTTCACAAGAAACCCAAGGACCTCTTAGTTGATGTTGAATGATAAGTTTGCTGCATCTATAAAAAACGGTATAATGGAAGAAAGAGACCATATATAGATGAAAAGGATAATGTATGAAGATACTAATCGTAGAAGATGAAGTTCTGATTCGAGAAGGGATGAGCGACTACCTCATGGAATGTGGCTATGACATCTTCGAAGCAGGCGATGGGAAGGAGGCTCTGGACCTCTTTTACAGGGAAATACCAGATCTTGTCTTGCTGGATATCCAGCTCCCAATCCTCAATGGCCTGGAAGTACTTAAGACCATCCGAAAGACTAGCTCGGTTCCTGTTTTGATGCTGACGGCCTTCCATGATGAGGACTATAAGTTGACAGCCTTTGGAGAGTTGGCAGATGGCTACCTGGAAAAGCCCTTCTCCTTATCTCTATTGAGAGTCCGTATCGAAGCTATTTTTAAAAAGCTCCAACCTTCCCGGGTTTTCACATATGGAGATGTGCGGGTGGATTTTGAAAGTTATACCGCAAGCCTAGCTGGGCAGGCTATTTCCATGAACGCCAAGGAGTTGGAAATCTTGGAATACTTGCTCCAGCATGAAGGCAAGGCACGGACCCGAGCTCAGATCCTTGATGCCGTCTGGAAGGAGACTGAGGAGATACCTTTTGACCGGGTGATCGATGTCTATATCAAGGAACTACGAAAAAAACTAGAGCTGGACTGTATCGTTACGGTACGCAATGTCGGCTATAAATTGGAGAGACCATGACCAAACGGAGTATCTTTGCAAAGATCTTTCTGATCACCTTTGCCCTTTTTAGTAGCTTAGTCATCCTTCTACATGCTTCGGTTTACTTTATTTTTCCATCGACTTATATCGAGTCGCAACGTCAGACGATTTTGAAGAAATCTCAAGTCTTGGCTGACAGTTTTCAAGGTCAGGAAGTGGGGACCATTGAGACGGTTATTGCCCTCTATTCTAAGACTAATGATATCAAGGTCTATATTAAGGGCAAGGAAAAACAAAATTCATTAGAAGTCAAGGATGCCCTCCTCCTCAATCCATCTAGCCAGAATAATTCCCTGGTCATCGAAGAGCGAAAAATTCAGACTAAAGAAGGACAAGACTTAACCTTGCAATTTTTAGCGACCGTCGATTCGCAAAAGGAAGCGCGAGATATCAGTCTGGGCTTTCTTCCCTATACACTCCTTGCTTCTTTTGTTCTGTCGTTGATTGCATCCTATCTCTATGCCCGCATGATTTCTGCTCCAATCCTTGAGATCAAGCGGATGACCAAGCGGATGAAGCGCCTGGATCGGACAGCCAGTCTCCCCATTGACTCTCAGGATGAGATCGGCGTCCTCAAGCAACACATCAACGACCTCTATCACCACCTTTTAGAAGTGATCGACAATCTAGAGCAGCAGAAACAGGAAAATCTGAAGTTGGAGCAGATAAAGGTCGAATTTCTAAGAGGGGCTTCGCATGAACTCAAGACACCTTTAGCTAGCTTGAAAATTATCCTAGAAAATATGCGAGATAATATTGGTCGATACAAGGATCGGGACCGCTATCTATCGGTTTCCCTCGATATCGTCGATGAGATGAACCAGATCGTCCTGGAAATCCTGTCTCTATCTTCTGTTCAAGAATTAGGTGATGATAAGGAGTGGATTCAGTTAGATGATGTGGTAAATCGCATACTCACTCAAAATCAAGTGTTGGTTGAGACTCGCTCTCTATCAATTGACAATTATCTTCCGGCAACTAGTATTTTCATGAATTTAGCTATTTTGAAACTAGTTCTCTCAAATATCATCAGTAATGCTGTCAAGCATTCTGATGAGGGGGGAGTGGTTCAAATAGGTTTAGAAAATGGAGGAACCGATTTTGTCATTGAAAATACAATTGTATCTAAAGAAAATACTCCAACTAAAGCTCAATCTAAGAAAGAAGGAGGATTAGGACTTTTTGTTGTCAAATACCTTCTAGAACATGAGGAACTTAGCTATAGATTTGAGGAAAGTCCTACGGGGAGGCGCTTTGTTATGGTCTTGCCCAAAAAGTAAAAAGTGACGGTTAAAGCATTAACTGTCATTTTTTGTATTAAGATTAGTAAATGCTAACCTTACATTTCAACTCTATTGTTTTTCAACATTACCAAAAATTTAAGGAGTCTGGAGTATAGGTCATTGAAATGTTTTAAACAATGAAAGAGAACGCTTGCATAAATTCTGGAAAAACGTAAAATAGAACTGTCAGACTCAGGATGATAATAAATACTAGGAGTAGAATCATGCAAAAAAATTGGTGGCATAAAGCTACGATTTATCAAATTTACCCTAAATCTTTTATGGACAAAAACGGTGATGGTATCGGTGATCTCAAAGGGATTACCAGTAAGTTAGACTACTTGCAAAAGCTCGGAATCACAGCCCTATGGCTTTCGCCTGTCTATGACAGTCCGATGGATGACAATGGCTATGATATCGCTAACTATGAGGCTATTGCAGATATTTTTGGAGACATGAGTGACATGGATGAACTTTTGGTGGAAGCCAAAAAGCGTGATATCCGAATTATCATGGATTTGGTGGTGAACCATACGTCTGATGAGCACGCATGGTTTATCGAGGCGCGTGAAAATCCAGAAAGTCTTGAACGAGATTTCTACATCTGGCGAGACAAACCTAATGAGTTAGTATCTATCTTTGGTGGATCCGCTTGGGAATATGATGAGACATCAGGGCAATATTATCTGCATTTCTTTAGTAAGAAACAGCCAGACCTCAATTGGGAAAATCCACAGTTGCGCCAGAAAGTTTATGACATGATGAATTTCTGGATTGATAAGGGAATAGGTGGTTTCCGCATGGATGTGATTGATATGATTGGTAAGATCCCAGATCAACTGATTGATACAAATGGTCCAAAACTTCACGATTATATCAAGGAGATGAACCAGGCAAGCTTTGGAAAGCACGACCTTCTAACCGTTGGTGAAACTTGGGGAGCAACACCTGAAATTGCTAAACAGTATTCAAATCCAGATAATCAAGAACTTTCCATGGTTTTCCAGTTTGAACATATTGGACTTCAGCATAAGCCAGATAGCCTTAAATGGGAGTATGAGAAGGAGTTGGATGTTTCAGCACTTAAGACTATTTTTAATAAATGGCAAACCGAGTTAGAGTTGGGACAAGGGTGGAACTCACTATTTTGGAACAACCATGACCTGCCTCGTGTTCTCTCAATGTGGGGAGATACTGGTGTCTATCGTGAGAAGTCAGCCAAGGCCTTGGCTATCCTCCTTCATCTGATGAGAGGAACACCTTACATTTATCAAGGTGAAGAAATCGGCATGACCAATTATCCTTTTAGGACTTTGGAAGAATTGAATGACATTGAATCTCTCAACTATGCCAAAGAAGCTCTCGAAAAAGGGGCATCGATAGAAGTTATCATGGACCAAATCCGTCAGGTGGGTCGTGACAATGCTCGAACACCAATGCAATGGGATACGTCTAAAAATGCTGGATTTAGCATATCGGATAAGACTTGGTTACCTGTTAATCCAAACTATAAGGACATAAATGTTGAATCAGCTCTTGCCAATCCAGAATCAGTTTTCTATACATATCAAAAGCTCGTAGAGCTTCGTAAAACTCAAGATTGGTTGGTTGATGCTGACTTTGAACTCTTGGAGACAACTGACAAAGTCTTTGCCTATATCCGTAAGACTCAGGATAGCAGCTATCTAATTGCAGTTAATCTATCAGACCAAGAACAAATTTTTGATTATAATTTTGATGTCGAAGAAGTCGTCATCTCAAATACCGAAGTGAAACCAATCTCAGACCAAGGTAAACTCCAAGCCTGGGATGCTATTTGTGTGAAGGTGAGATAGAAAGAATAATGGTTGTTAACTAACTGTTGGCGACCATTTTTTCTCTTCTTTTCCCTTACTTAAATCACGTTAGTCCCATGGGCTAGAATTATGTTATAATAATAGAAAAATAAGAAAAAGGTAAATTTTATGGCAATATTAGTATTAGGTGGAGCTGGTTATATCGGTTCTCACATGGTGGACCGTTTGGTTGAAGCGGGGCAAGAAAAAGTCGTTGTCGTGGATAACTTGGTGACTGGTCACCGTGCGGCAGTTCATCCAGACGCTGTATTCTACGAGGGAGATTTAGCAGATCAGGACTTTATGCGTAAGGTCTTTAAGGAAAATCCTGATGTCGATGCCGTTATTCACTTTGCGGCCTACTCACTTGTGGCTGAGTCTATGGAAAAGCCACTTAAGTATTTCGACAATAACACTGCTGGTATGGTGAAGTTGCTTGAAGTCATGAACGAATGTGATGTTAAATACATTGTCTTCTCATCAACAGCTGCAACTTATGGTATTCCTGAGGAAATACCAATCCTTGAAACCACACCACAAAACCCAATTAATCCTTACGGTGAAAGCAAGCTTATGATGGAAACCATCATGAAGTGGTCAGACCAAGCCTACGGCATCAAGTATGTTCCTCTTCGTTACTTTAATGTGGCGGGTGCCAAACCTGATGGTTCGATTGGTGAGGACCACGGTCCAGAAACTCACCTCTTGCCAATTATTCTCCAAGTGGCTCAAGGTGTTCGTGAGAAAATCATGATTTTTGGTGACGACTACAATACTCCAGACGGTACAAATGTTCGTGACTATGTGCATCCATTTGACTTGGCAGATGCCCACCTCTTGGCTGTGGAATATCTCCGCAAAGGCAATGAGTCAACAGCCTTCAACCTAGGCTCTTCAACAGGATTTTCAAATCTGCAAATCCTTGAAGCAGCTCGCAAGGTAACAGGTAAGGAGATTCCAGCTGAGAAAGCTGATCGTCGTCCTGGTGATCCAGATACATTGATTGCCTCTTCTGAAAAGGCTCGTACAGTACTTGGCTGGAAACCACAATTTGATAACATCGAAAAAATCATCGCAAGTGCTTGGGCATGGCATTCTAGCCATCCAAAAGGGTACGATGATCGAGGATAATTAAAATAATAAACAAAGGGTCAAAGAGTATATATAATTGTTGTACTCTTTGTTTTTTGAGGAAATAATATGAAAATAAGCTGCGAAATTATTGGAAAAGTTGATTCAGGCGATGTCAGTAAAATTTCAATGGAAAATAATAATGGTGTTGTCATTTCCACACTCACAACAGGTGCTACACTTCAGGAGTTTTTGGTTCCAACGGAAACTGGTGCTCTTAAAAATATAGTACTTGGTTTCAGTGATTACGAGGATTACTATAAGAATAATTTATGTGCCTGCCAGTCCATTGGTAGGGTTGCTGGAAGAATTGGGAAAGCTTCGTATACTCATAATATGGTTCTTTATAGCCTTCCTAAGAATGAGGGAGAAAACTGCTTACATGGCGGTCCAAAAGGAATGCAGGTTCAAAATTGGAACTATGTCACAAACCTGAATGATGAATATGTTGAGACAAAATTTATTAGAAGACTTTATTCAAGTGTAGATGGCTTTCCTGGTGATGTGACAGTCTCTATTAGTTATAGACTTAACAATAATGACCGCTTAACAATACTCTTTGAAGCCTTCGATGTTACAGAGTCAACAGTCTTTAATCCGACGAACCATGTTTACTTTAATCTTAGCGACAAACAGGATTTATCAAGTCATGAGTTACAAATCTATTCAGACTATCGTTTAGAGTTGGATTCTGAGTTAATTCCAACAGGACAAAAAATTAATGTAGATGGAACGAATTATGATTTTAGAAAGACAACTGACTTGCTACCTCGAATTGAAGCAAATAATGGTTTTGATGATGCCTTTGTAGTTGGAGGGGAAACTTGTGATCATGTGAAAGAAGTAGCTATTTTGCATGACAAAGAAAGCGGAGATGGTATTGAAATCTTCTCAAACAGAAATGGTTTAGTCATTTTTACGATGGATGATATCGAAGATAATATTTACTTTGCAAGAGATAAAGGCAAAATGGCAAAAGGGCGTGAAGCTATTGCTATGGAAGCTCAAACCCTTCCAGATGCCATTAATCACAAAGGTTTTGGAGATATTATCTTAGATAAAGGTCATAGTGTAAACTATGAAATTGGCTTCCAATACTTTAATTCATCAAAATAATCATGTATTAGTAAAAGTTTAGTAAAAAACACTAAAATTATTGACTGCGTAAACTAATTACCATATAATGTAAACGTATTCAAACGATAGGAGGTTTTCGAAATGGGAAAATCTAAAGGTCAGATGAAGTCTCGTCTATCCTACACAGCTGGTGCTTTTGGTAACGACGTCTTCTATGCAACGTTGTCAACATACTTTATCATGTTTGTGACAACTCACTTGTTTAACACAGGTGATCCAAAGCAAAATAGTCACTACGTACTATTAATCACTAACATTATCGCTATTTTGCGTATCTTGGAAGTATTTATCGATCCATTGATCGGTAATATGATTGATAACACTCATACTAAGTATGGTAAATTCAAACCATGGGTAGTTGGTGGTGGTATCATCAGTTCTATCGCTTTGTTGCTTCTCTTCACCGATTTAGGTGGTTTGAATAAAACAAATCCTTTCTTGTACCTTGTACTTTTTGGAATTATCTACCTTGTAATGGATGTCTTCTACTCGATTAAAGATATCGGTTTCTGGTCAATGATCCCTGCTTTGTCTCTTGATAGTCACGAACGTGAAAAAATGGCAACTTTTGCCCGTATTGGTTCTACGATTGGTGCCAATATTGTCGGTGTTGCCATCATGCCAATCGTTTTGTTTTTCTCTATGACGAACAGTAGTGGCTCTGGAGATAAATCTGGATGGTTCTGGTTTGCATTTATCGTTGCTCTCATTGGTGTGATTACATCAATTGCTGTTGGTGTTGGTACACGTGAAGTTGAGTCAAAACTTCGTGATAACAAAGAAAAAACTAGCCTTAAACAAGTCTTTAAAGTTCTTGGTAAAAACGACCAATTGATGTGGTTGTCTCTCGGATATTGGTTCTATGGTCTTGGTATTAATACACTTAATGCTCTTCAACTTTATTATTTCACATTTATCCTTGGTGATTCAGGGAAATACTCAATCCTTTACGGATTGAATACAGTTGTTGGTTTGGTTTCAGTTTCACTCTTCCCTAGCCTAGCTGGTAAATTTAACCGTAAACGTTTGTTCTATGGATGTATTGCAGTAATGCTCGGTGGTATCGGAATCTTTAGTATTGCAGGAACATCACTTCCAATGATCTTGACTGCAGCTGAACTCTTCTTCATTCCACAACCTCTTGTGTTCCTTGTTATCCTCATGATTATCTCTGACTCAGTAGAATATGGTCAATGGAAATTGGGACACCGTGATGAATCACTTACTTTGTCAGTTCGTCCACTTGTTGATAAACTTGGTGGTGCGATGTCAAACTGGCTTGTTTCTACAATTGCCGTAGCTGCCGGTATGACAACAGGTGCCTCAGCATCAACAATTACAACTCATCAACAGTCAATTTTTAAACTTAGCATGTTTGGTTTCCCAGCTGCAGCTATGCTCATCGGAGCTTTCATCATTGCTCGTAAAATCACTTTGACTGAAGCACGTCACGCTGAAATTGTTGAAGAATTGGAACATCGCTTTAGTGCAGCAACTTCTGAAAACGAAGTTAGTACTAATATCGTGTCTCTTGTAAATCCTACAACTGGTAAACTAGTTGATCTTTCAAGCGTTAGTGATAAACACTTTGCTTCAGGTAGCCTAGGTAAAGGATTTGCAATCAAACCTTCAGATGGTAAGGTTTTTGCCCCAATTAGTGGTACAGTTCGTCAGATTCTACCTACTCGTCATGCGATTGGTATTGAAAGTGATGATGGTGTTGTTGTTCTCGTACACATTGGTATTGGAACAGTTAAACTTAAAGGTGAAGGATTCATTAGTTATGTTGAACAAGGTGATCGTGTTGAAGTTGGACAAAAACTTCTTGAGTTTTGGTCACCAATTATTGAACAAAATGGACTTGATGATACAGTACTTGTTACAGTAACTAATTCTGAAAAATTCAGTGCTTTCCACCTTGAACAAACAGTTGGAGAAGAGGTTAAAGCCTTGTCTGAAGTTGTTACTTTTAAAAAAGGAGAGTAAGAATGAAAACAACTGAAAAAATTCAAACCTATTTGAATGATCCAACAATTGTTAATGTCAATACAGTTAGTGCTCACTCAGATCACAAGTATTTTGAATCACTTGCAGAATTTTCTGAAGGTGAGATGAAGTTAAGACAATCTCTTAATGGAAAATGGAAAATTCATTATGCTCAAAATACAAATCAAGTTTTAAAAGACTTTTATAAAACCGAATTTGATGAGTCAGATTTGGACTTCATTAATGTACCAGGTCACCTGGAGCTTCAAGGGTTTGGTTCTCCACAATATGTAAACACACAATATCCTTGGGATGGTAAAGAATTCCTTCGTCCACCTCAAGTTCCTCAAGAATCAAACGCAGTTGCATCATATGTCAAACATTTTACGTTGAATGAGGCTTTAAAAGATAAAAAAGTATTTATCTCATTCCAAGGTGTTGCCACTTCCATCTTTGTATGGGTCAATGGTAACTTCGTAGGATACAGTGAAGACTCATTTACACCTAGTGAATTTGAAATTAGTGATTACCTTGTGGAAGGTGATAACAAGTTGGCAGTAGCTGTTTATCGTTACTCTACAGCAAGCTGGTTGGAAGACCAAGACTTCTGGAGACTGTACGGTATTTTCAGAGATGTCTACTTGTATGCTATTCCAAGAGTCCACGTTCAGGATCTCTTTGTTAAGGCAGATTATGACTACCAAACAAAAATAGGTCAATTGGACATTGATTTGAAGACTGTTGGTGATTATGAAGATAAGAAGATTAAATATGTTCTTTCGCATCATGAAGGTATCGTTACAGAAGGTGATGAATCTGTTAATGGTGACGGTGAACTATCTGTAAGTCTTGAAGATTTGCAAATCAAACCTTGGAGTGCTGACAGTCCTAAACTTTACAATTTGACCCTTCATGTTCTGGATGATGAGCAAGTTGTTGAAGTCGTTCCAGTTAAAGTTGGATTTAGACACTTTGAAATTAAAGATAAACTCATGCTTTTGAATGGTAAGAGAATTGTCTTTAAAGGGGTGAACAGACACGAATTTAACGCTAGAACAGGACGTTGTATCACTGAAGAAGATATGCTTTGGGATATCAAAGTGATGAAACAACATAACATCAATGCTGTTCGTACGTCTCACTATCCTAACCAAACACGTTGGTATGAATTGTGTGATGAATATGGACTTTATGTTATCGATGAAGCCAACCTTGAAACACACGGTACATGGCAAAAACTTGGTCTAAGTGAACCTTCATGGAATATCCCAGCTAGTGAACCAGAATGGTTGCCTGCTTGTTTGGATCGGGCAGATAACATGTTCCAGCGTGATAAGAACCATGCTAGTGTTATCATTTGGTCTTGTGGTAATGAATCATATGCCGGTAAAGACATTGCTGATATGGCTGATTACTTCCGTAGTGTTGACAATACTCGTCCAGTTCACTATGAAGGTGTTACATGGTGTCGTGAATTTGATTACATTACAGACATCGAAAGTCGTATGTATGCGAAACCAGCTGATATTGAAGAATATCTCACTAACAATCCTCAAAAACCTTATATTTCATGTGAATACATGCATACAATGGGTAACTCTGGTGGTGGATTGAAACTCTACACTGACTTAGAGAAATATCCAGAATACCAAGGTGGCTTTATTTGGGACTTCATTGACCAAGCTATTTATAAACCACTTCCAAATGGTAGCGAATTCCTATCATATGGTGGTGACTGGCATGATAGACCTTCTGACTACGAATTTTGTGGAAATGGTATTGTCTTCGCAGATCGTACCCTAACTCCAAAACTTCAAACAGTTAAACATCTTTACTCTAATATTAAGATTGCTGTTGATGAAAAATCAGTAACTATCAAGAATGATAATGTCTTTGAAGATCTTTCTGCATATACTTTCCTAGCTAGAGTTTACGAAGATGGTAGAAAAGTTAGTGAAAGTGAATATCACTTTGATGTTAAACAAGGTGAAGAAGCAACATTCCCAGTTGAATTCGCAGTTGGATCTTCAAATGCTGAACGAATTTACGAAGTTGCTTGTATTCAGAAGGAAGCAACTGAATGGGCTCCAAAGGGTTATGAAATTGTTCGTGGTCAATATGTTGCTGAAAAGATTAGCACTGAAACACCAGTTAAAGCCCCTTTGAATGTTGTTGAAGGCGACTTCAACATCGGAATTCAAGGACAAAACTTCTCAATCTTGCTTTCACGTGCACAAAATACTCTAGTATCTGCTAAGTATAATGGTGTTGAATTCATTGAGAAAGGTCCTAAACTTAACTTTACTCGTGCTTACACTGACAACGATCGTGGTGCTGGATATCCATTCGAAATGGCAGGCTGGAAGGTTGCTGGAAACTATAGTAAAGTTACAGATACTCAAATTCAAATCGAAGACGACTCTGTTAAAGTGACTTATGTTCATGATTTGCCAGGCTTGTCTGATGTCGAAGTTAAGGTAACTTATCAAGTTGATTACAAGGGTAGAATCTTTGTTACTGCAAACTATGATGGTAAAGCAGGTTTGCCAAACTTCCCTGAATTTGGTCTAGAATTTGCTATCGGCTCACAATTTACAAACCTTAGCTACTATGGATACGGTGCAGAAGAAAGCTACCTTGATAAACTTTCTGGTGCCTATCTTGGTCGATATGAAACTTCTGTTGAAAAGACATTTGCTCCATATCTAATGCCACAAGAATCTGGTAATCACTATGGTACTCGTGAATTTACAGTTTCTGATGATAACCATAATGGTCTTAAATTCACTGCACTTAATAAAGCATTCGAATTCAGTGCTTTGCGCAACAGTACTGAACAAATTGAAAATGCTCGTCATCAATATGAATTGCAACAATCTGACGCTACTTGGATTAAAGTTCTTGCAGCTCAGATGGGTGTCGGTGGTGACGACTCATGGGGTGCTCCAGTTCATGACGAATTCTTGCTTAGCTCAGCAGATAGCTATCAATTAAGCTTCATGATTGAACCACTAAATTAGGTAGTTGTTAGGAATCTAGTTGTACATTATTTGATAAATATAAAAGAGAAGCTTTGGAGACTTCTCTTTTCATGTTTTAAAGGGGATTAAATCATTAGTGTGTTAGTATCTTCCAAAAATCTACAAGCGGTACTGATTAGCACTCCAACACATTATAAATATATTTCAAGTGATTTAAGATAGGAATTAGCTATTACCGGTGTTTCTCTAAAAGAAATAAAAATCATACCATTCGTTCAGATGGAATCATGCATGTGACTTATAAAAAATCTCAAGTAGGAAAATAGTAAATACTACATGCCTAGTTCCAAGTCAGCTAACAAGCTACGGATAAAAAGGCCTAGAATAAAGTAAAGTCAGGAGCCCTTAGGGTTCGGATTGTTTTTAGGTTTTCATAGTGAAAAATTTAAAAAGGATCGGTACTGACAATAACGAAAAGTGAGTAAATATTATTGCCTAAAATACAAGATGTGCACTAGTACCAACCTATATGATAATGCTTAGAATCTATAAAAGTTAATTAAAAGAATAGATAATATTGATTTTCTTGGTTAGAGGTATTTAAATTACTTAACCAATTGATGCAGGGTAGTCTAGACTATATTGATTACTACAACAAACGCATTAAGGTAAAACTAAAAGGGCTCAATCCTGTGCAATACAGAACTAAATCCTTTGCTTACATAAATTGTCTAACTTTTTGGTCTTTACAGCTAAAAAACGGGAAAACTATCAAAGCTTGTGAAACTTTTAAGCAGTATTTAGCTTGATAAGGTACAATAGAGTAAGACAAAATGAATGAGGAGGTTGTCATGAAGTTTTTACATACGTCAGATTGGCATGTAGGACGAACCCTCAATGGCTGGTCTTTGTTGGAGGAGCAGGAGTGGGCTTTTCAACAAATTGTGGATTTTGCTATTAGCGAAAAAGTGGATGGGGTTATCATTGCTGGGGACCTCTATGACCGTGCGGTGCCTCCTGTGGATGCGATTAAGCTTTTTAATAAGACCTTGGCCCGCTTGGTACTGGAGGAGCAGATTCCTGTCTATGCGATCAGTGGTAATCACGATGGGGCTGAACGTTTACATTTTGGGCGTGACTTCTTTCAACATCAGGGCCTTCATTTAAGTACACGTTTGGAGGAGGCTTTTGAGCCTATTGAGTTGGAGAATTGCCAGATTTTCCTGCTGCCTTTTATCGATCCTATTGATGCTCGTATTTACTATAAGGATGATGAGGAAAAGGAAATTCAGGGGATTGGTGATGCCTTGACCTACATTCTTGAGGATATGGAAAAAGCTTTTGATCCTGACAAAGCTCATGTCTTGGTGACGCATTTTGCAGTTTCTAAGAAGGATGATAGCGATGGTCAAGGTCTTCGAGAATTGATGTTGTCTGAAACCAGTAATACGGTGGGTGGGCTCACCAATGTGACCAGTGACCTTTTCAAGGCTTTCGATTATGTGGCCTTGGGGCATATTCATACGCGCTTTGCCAGTCCGACAAAGCGTGTGCAATATTCAGGCAGCCCGGTCGCCTTTAATGTCAAAGAAGCAAAACGTAAGGAAGAGAAGGGTGTCTATATTGTTGAATTGGATGCGACTGGTAGCTTGTCCCAGACCTTCCATTCCCTAGAGGTCAGACGACCAATCGTGACCCTTCAGGAACCTTTTGAAACCTTGATGTCACCTGAATTTTATAAGGAGCAGCCTTGTCAAAAGGCTTGGTTTGCCTTTGATATTCAACTGTCCAGCCGTAAGGAATTGGAGGGCATCAATGTGCGTGCCCGTTTGGAAGAGATTTATGGGACAGACATTGTAGAAATCACTTTCAGTCGTTTAGGTGATGTCAGGGAAGAAAGCTTGACTGTAGATCAGCACTTAAAAGATTTGGAAATGCAGTCGCCGCAGGAAATTGTCTCTGATTTTTACCAGACAGTGACTGGTGGCGATGTCTTGTCTGAAAGACAGACTGCCCTTGTGGAAAGTATTTTTGAGGAGATTGGAAGGAGTGGACAATGAGACCAGTCCAGTTAGAATTGACCAATTTTGGACCTTATCGTAAGGAAGTCATCAATTTCACCCAGTTTGACCATGCTCCCCTCTTTTTGATTGGAGGGGACACAGGGGCTGGTAAGAGTACACTCTTTGATGCCATGACGGTTGCCTTGTTTGCCACAACCAGTGGCGACCGCAATGTTGAGGAGATGAGGTCAACCTTCGCTGGTCCAGGGGATGACTTGACCAAGGTAACCTTTTATTTTCAACAAGGCAAGCATCTTTATCGCATTGAGCGAATGCTCCAGCAGGAGAGAGCCAAGCGAGGTGGGGGCACTACCATGCAAAAGGCGACGGCTTCTCTAGTCATTGTGGATAAGATTGGTGGTCAGGAAATTGAAAAGCTTGGGGATAAGATCAAGGAAGTGAGTGATCAGATTGAGCAGATTTTGGGTCTCAATGCCGAGCAGTTCAAGCAGATTATCCTCCTTCCACAAAATGATTTCAGCCGTTTCTTGAAAGAAGATTCTAAGACCAAGACTCAAATTTTAAAGAAAATCTTTGGAACGGGTATTTTTGACCATTTTCAAAAGAGCTTGGAAGAGCGTTTTCGTCAGAGTAATAAGGATATGGAAAAGCGTCAGGCTCAGCTAGATGGTCATTTTGCCAGTCAGGTTTGGTCTGAGGAAGAATTAGCCGTCTTGGCCCAAACGCCAGCCTCTGAAAAACTGGCACGTCTTGAAGAGCTTTTGATTCAGCGTCAAGAAAATGTTACGAAGCAAAAAATCATCTTGAAGGATGCCCATGAGGATTTGGCACAACTGCAGAAGAGCTTGCAAACTGCCCAAGATTTGGCAAAGATTTTCCAAGAAGTGGAGCAAGCCAAGGAGCGTTACCGTCTGGAAATTGAGGAGGGAGCTCAGGGACAGGCAGAGGCAAAAGTGCATCTGGAGGAATTACAGTTTGCTCAAGGATTACAAGAAACCATTAGTAGCTTGAAGCAATATCAGAAACAGTTGATACAATTAGAGCAGGATCTTGATATTGCTCAAGAAGTATTAAGTGAAAAGCGTCAGGCGTTTGAGGACGTTGAGGCTCAAAAAGAGGAACTCGCAGTTCAATCTGAGGATTTTCTTAAAAAAGAAGAGAAACTGGGAGCGTGGAAAGAGGATATTATCTATGCTCAGAGTCTTGCCCAAGAGCAGAAGAAAATTAAAGGTTCAACTACTAACTACAAGCAGTTGGAAGCAACCTATCAGCAGGCTTCAAAAGAGATCGAGACTCTTAACCAGTCTCTGTCAGATTTGGAAGCTAATCGTCTTAGTTTAGAGAGTTTGCATGAGGCCGAAAAACTCCTTCAGTCTGTGGGTTACAGCGTGGAGAATCAACTGGCTCAAGACCTAAATGAAATAGAGGGTATGAATGAGGAGTTGACAAAGACCGAAAAACGTCGTCAAACGCTATCTTTTGATATTGACCAAGCTCAAGAAATTCTCAAAGAATTGGAAGAGGAGTTAAGAAGGACTTTGGCTTCACGCCGTCAACTCATGATTGCCCAGCTGCAAGCAGAGTTAGAAGAAGGACAGCCTTGTATGGTTTGTGGTGCCCTGGAACACCCTAATGTTGGTGGAGCACAAGCTGATGAAGTGGCTTTGAAAAATCTCATGGATCAGGTGGAGAAGCTTCAAGTTCAAAAGGAAAAGCAAGTCGCTACTGTGTCAAATCGTCAGGCCACCTTGAGCGAAGTTGAATCTAAACGTCAAGATTTGCTTGATCAAGTGACTAAAGTCAAGGTAACTCTTGAAAAGCACTATCAAGAATTAGAAGATCAAGTTAAGGGACGGTTTGAGTTTGATTTTTCAGAGCACTATGAAGCTGACCGTGGGCAAGCCCTACTCCTGAAGGTTAAGAAGTATTATCAAAAGTTACAAAAACGCTTTGATAAGGAAGAGGACGATTGTGTCCGATATCAGGATGAGATAGGTAAAGTTCAGGAAAAATTGACAAAATTGGCTAAAACCTATCAAGAGGCTAAGGCAGTGCTTGAACAATCTAAGGAACGCCTAAGAGATTTACAAGAAGCTCATCCGGAGCTTAAGTCTGTTGAGGTTTATCAAAATCGTATTGCACATGCTAAGCAGGAATTGGCTCTTTATGAGAAGCAGGTCAAGGTGAATGGTGAGGCCTATAACCAACTTCATGCCGATATTAGAGAAATCAAAGGGCGGCTTGAGAGTATAACTAAGTCTAAAGAGAAGTTAGAACAAGATGTTAAGCGATTATCTGCTGAATTAGAGCAAAGTATCAAGGTTGAAGGGGCCCTCACCAATGACTTAGAGCAGGTCGAACTCTGGCTTCTTGAAGTAAATAATCAAGCTATTCCTATGCTTCAAGCCAAATTGACGACTTATGCAACTCTCAAACAAGAATTACAGGCGCAGATTCGTAAGGGACAAGAGCTTCTCCAAAATAAAGAACAACCAGATCTCGATAGTTTAGCGCAAGCAGTAAAGGCTTGTCAGGAAAACTATGACAAGCAGCTTGCTCAGGTTTCTGTCATGAAGAAGGGCCTTAAGGATGCTACGGCTACTTACCAAGCAGCTAAAACCCTTCAAGATAGCAGCCAAGAGGCCTTCAAGGTCCACCAAGAGCTCAGTGATTTGGTCAAGGTGGTTAAGGGAGAAAATACGGCTCTGACTGGCCGTCTTAATCTGGAAGTCTATGTTATCCGTCAGTATTTCCAACAAATCTTGGATTATGCCAATGCCAACTACATCGGTCTCTTAACGGATAATCGCTATTCCTTTGTTCTGAGTGAAGAAGGACGTAGAGCGCGTGATCACTTTGGCTTAGACATCAACGTCTATGACCAGTTAACAGGTAGCGAGCGTTCCGTCAAATCCTTGTCTGGAGGAGAAACCTTTATCGCCGCACTGGCTATTGCTCTATCTCTCTCAGAAGTGGTGCAAAATACCAGCAAGGGTGCTGTCGTTGAAGCTCTCTTCATCGATGAAGGATTTGGATCACTGGATAAGGAAGCTCTGACCAAGGCCATCGCTGTTCTGGAACAAATCGGTGAAAACCGAATGGTCGGTGTTATCAGTCACGTGGACGATATGAAAGAAGGTATCGCCCAACAACTATCTATCATCAAGTCGCATGATGGCAGTAGCCGTATTAAGATTGTGGATAAAGGGTGAGATAAGTTAAGGTGTTAAGAACTCTCGTCAAAACATTTTAATCGTTCTAAGAAATAGTTTCTCATCGGAGTTATCTCTTCTTCTATCTACATATTTCAATTTTCCTAACTATCAGTTTTTTTTCTGAAAATAAAAGGAAATTAGTTTAACCTCTTATGAAAATGTTAATTTATTAGAAAATTAAGTGATGCTATGTTATAATTTAGTATAGTTGTGTCTCTATAAAATCAAGGAAAAAGTGTATAGAATGTGTTTACAGTCTTGATATCTTATAAAAGTTTGAGACAGGAAAATGCACTAGCTAGAAAAAAAGAAGAAAAAATGACAGAAAAAATTTCCGTAATTATTCCCGTTTACAATGTAGAAAATCAACTCCAGACCTGTCTAGACAGTGTCTTGGGTCAGACCTATCAAAATATTGAAATCATCCTTATCAATTATGGCTCAATAGACAATAGTGATGACATTTGCCGTAGTTATGCCGCTAGGGACTCTCGTATCCTCTATTTTAAAAAGAATAATGGAGGGCTTTCAGATGCTCGCCATATTGGTATTCGTCAGGCTAAGGGAGCTTACGTAACCTATGTGGATGCTGAGGATTGGGTAGAGTCAACCTATCTAGAGAAGCTTTATAAGGCACTTCAAGTTCACAAGGCAGATATCGCAGTAGCTAATTACAGTGTTTATAAGGAATCGGAAGATCTCTTTTATTTTTATATCAAGGATGAAGATTATTACGAACAGGTCTATTCACCCGCTCAGATTATTGATGGACTCTTTGAAGAAAGCAATAACATCAATATTGCTCTGATCTCAGCCACTGGAAAACTCTACAAACGTTCCTTGTTTAATGACTTACTTTTCCCAAAAGAGCATGCAGGAGAAGATGGTTTTTTCAACCTTAAGGCCTATCTCATGAGTGAGCGTACGGTTTATCTCAATAAGGGACTTTATGTTTACCGTGAGAGTCCAGAGATGCCATCGGCGACTTGGATGCAAGATTGGATGATGACTTTGGTTTATGCTATGGAGGAACGCTTGGCTATTGTTGCTAGCCATGGTTTCTCTCTGGAAAAATACATGGTTACCTATCGTCAGATGCTAGAGGCCTGCTTGAAAAATGTGGAAGAACTAGGTCTCACAGATTCTGAAGCCTATCGCTCAATTCAGGAAAAATTCCAAGTTTTGAGCTTGGCTCCTCGACGTTATGAGACTAAAAAGCATGCTATTGTCCTAGCGGCTAACTATGCCTATGTTGACCAAGTGCTTACGACCATAAAATCTATCGTTTTCCATCATCGCAACATTCGTTTTTACTTGATTAACGATGATTTCTCTCAAGAGTGGTTTAGGGGGCTCAACCGTCATCTAGCTGCTTTTGGTAGTGAAGTGATTAACTGTCGTGTAGATAGTAGTCACATCAAGCAATACAAGACCAATAGTAACTATGCTAGCTATCTACGCTATTTTGTGACGGACTTTGTATCTGAGGAGAGAGCTCTTTATTTGGATAGTGATATGGTGGTTACTGGTTCTCTAGAAGATCTCTTTACCCTTGATTTGCAAGACCGTCCTTTGGCTGCTGTACGTGACTATGCCATTCAAGTTCAGAATCGTCAGAAGATGTTTGATGCTAGCTTCATGGTGATTGATATGGCTTATTGGAAGCAGTTCAATATGAGATGTCACTTTATTGACATGACTAGCGAATGGCATGATAAGGTACCATTTGCCGAGCAGTCAATTCTTAATATGGTTTTTTGTAACAACTGGTTGGCTTTGTCTTTCGACGACAACTACGCTGTGACCAAGTCTAGTCTAGTTGGTTACCATCTACCAAATGGTCAAGACTATCCTAAGGTTCTACACTATGATTCACACCGTAAGCCCTGGTTACCTTTGGCTTGCCAAGCTTATCGTGAGGTCTGGTGGTTCTATGCCCAAATGGATTGGTCAGAAGTAGCTGGAAATGCTTCCTTACTGCCACTTTCAGAGGACATGCTTTATCCTAAGGGCCGTCCATTTACATGTTTAGTTTACACCAACATTTCAGAAATCCCTCATTTGACAGATCTAATCTCGGCTCTTCCTAAGGTACAATTTAAAATTGCCTCACGCCAGCATGTGTCAGACAAATTGGCCCAATTGATTACCTATCCAAATGTGACGGTTTACTCAGCCATTGCGGGCTTAAATGGGCTAGATTTGGAATTGGTGCGTACTAGTGACCTGCTTTTGGATATCAATCCAGGCAGAAAAGTAGTGGAAATTCTTGATGCCTTTAGGTTTGAAAACAAACCGATTTTAGGGTTTGAGGACCTCAAGTCAACCAAGCATAACCAACAGACCTACTCAAGAGATCGTTGGAAAGAAATGGCTGAGACCATCCGCCAGATGCGTAAGAAGAGCCTGTAATCCTTTATTTGGATAAGTGGTCTGAAATTTAGTTTATGTCTCATTTCTAACGAAAAATATCAGTCTGTCTATAGGGCAGGAAGTAGGAGTAACAGTGAAAAAAATTGGTCAATCGATAATCACCAAACGTGTGTTATGGACCGTCTTTTTCCTCTTTATTTATTGTTTGGGAAATCGCTTGGTTCTACCGTTTGTGGATTTGAAAAATGCAAATATCTTTGGGGGAGCCATGGCTTCCTTGGGTTTCTCTAGTGCCATGATGGGTGGGAACCTCAGCTCTATGTCTCTTTTTTCAGTAGGCTTGTCACCCTGGATGTCAGCAATGATTCTCTGGCAGATGTTTTCTTTTTCTAAGAAAATGGGCTTAAAAAATCTTCCCGTCGAGATTCAGGACCGTAGACGAATGTACTTGGCCCTAGCAATTGCACTTGTCCAATCTCTGGCAGTGTCCTTGAACCTACCTATCGTTTCTGGGGTTAATGCCGGTCTCGTCGTTTTCATGAATACCATTTTATTGATTGCTGGGACCTTTTTCTTGGTTTGGTTATCAGACCTTAACTCCCTCTTTGGAATTGGAGGCTCCATTGTCATCTTGATGGCAAGTATGATGGCCAATCTGCCTTATCAAATCATGGATAGCGTTGAAAAGCTAGGTATTGGTTGGGAGGTTTTGTTTCCTCTGATTCTGTTCAGTTTGATTTTCCTCTATGTTTCAGGGATTGTGCAGAGGGCTAGATACCGTATCTCAATCAACAAAATCAATATTCATAACCGCTTCAAACAGTATTCTTACCTGGATATTATGTTGAATCCAGCCGGGGGGATGCCTTTCATGTATGCCATGTCCCTGGTCAGCATTCCACAGGATGTCTTTATGCTGATTCAGTTTATGCATCCTGAGAATAAGTGGGCTAGTGAGGCTATCAAGGCCTTGACGGTCGGTCGGCCTCTTTGGTTAGTTATTTATCTAGCCATGCTCTTCCTAAGACAGGTGAGGAAAACTCATCATTATCAATGGTATTTGGTGCTTTGGCAACTGCAACAGGTCTTGCTTTTCTTGCTAAACGTAAGAAAGATGAAGAACGTGAGGACTATTAGTAGTTTAGTATTGAAAAAGACATAACAATACTCAGAGAAGCACAAAAAACACCTCTATGTTAGATAACAATCTAGCTATGAGGTGTTTTTTATTTGGGAATGTTGAGGTGGTAGACATTTCTTACTGTATATCCCATGCTCCAAAGGCTATTAAAGAAGTAGCAACTTACGTTGTTGATAACTTTTCAGATGCCGTTACACATTTGGAAAACTTGTTAGATTTATGATGTTAACATTCAATATCTAGAATGAAAGTAGATTGGAACTAAGTCCTAATCTACTTTTTGTTATAACTTGATTGAAGTTGAATAGCTTAGATTTAAAAGAAGATATGGTGGAAAACCATTTCGATAAGAACGGTGACACAGCTTCATCTGTTGATAGCATAACTAACATTGAAATGAAGGATAGCAAAATTATTGATTATTCGAGAGGATAACACACCTTTATTTGAGATGAGGGTAAAGTCTCTAAATACAAGACGCCAATTAATCTCTCAAATGAGGAAAAAGCAAAGAAAGGTAAGATTGAGGAAACTATCAATATCTCAGACTTCATCGTATCGTTAACGGGTCTAGGACTTGGCCGTAACGGATGTAAGAAGAATAAAAAGGTCACAAAGGTCAAACAAGGAAAATAATTAAAAAACCTGAAACACTCAGGCATGCCCAGACAGAAAGAAAATCTCAAGTTGCATAGAGCACTTGGATTTTTTTGTTAATGAATTGTCTTAAGGCTACGGAAATTGCTAAATATGATAAAAGTATGAAAGGACTTTACTTACTTTTACAGCACATATTCGCTTGTGGTAACATCACTTCTATACTACAATATAGGAGAAGAAGCAATAAGAGGAGAATGCCATGCCGACAGAATATGAAAAAATGATAGCAGGTGATTTTTATAAACCTAGCGATCCTGAGTTACGTGCTTTAGCAGCTAAATCTAGAGAAAAGCAAATGGCCTTTAATGCTGAACCTGACCGTCTCAAGAGGGCAGAGATTGTCAAATCTTGGTTTGGTTCGACTGGTGACAACCTTGCCATGAATCCTCAGTTCGTTACGGATTACGGTGTAAATATCTATCTGGGTGAAAATTTTTACTCCAACTGGAATTTGACCATGCTGGATATTTGTCCCATCACTATTGGTGACAATGCCATGATTGGTCCCAATTGTCAGTTTTTAACACCGCTTCATCCGCTTGATCCAACTGAGCGTAATTCAGGCATTGAATATGGAGCACCAATTACCATTGGCGATAATTTCTGGGCTGGTGGAGGTGTAACCATCCTCCCAGGCGTGACTTTAGGGGATAACGTAGTAGCTGGAGCAGGAGCCGTTGTGACCAAGTCTTTTGGCGACAACGTGGTTCTTGGTGGAAATCCAGCGCGTGTTATTAAGAAAATTCCTGTAAAGAAAGACTAATCAAACGACTCAAGGATTTTAAGTCCTTGAGTTTTTCTATTTTTTGAAAGAATCTATTGACTTCAGCTAATAACTCTTCTATACTGTTAATTGCTAGTTAGCTAACGATATGGTTAAGGAGTAATTTTTTGGACCATTTTGGACGCTTGTTGAAGCAAGCCAATAACAATATGATGCGCCACTTTGATCAGTTTGCCCAACAGTATGATTTGACTGGAAATCAGATGGCCATTATCGATTTTATAACCAATCATGCTGATCATGAGGTGTTTCAACGTGACATTGAGCACGAATTTGAGATTCAAAGGTCAACAACAACAGTGCTCTTACAGCGGATGGAGAAAAAAGGCCTGATTGAACGTCACACATCTTCAAAAGATGCTAGACAAAAAGCGGTTATTCTCACGGATAAAGCCCTTAACATCGCTTCTGCCTGTCAATCATATCTTCGTAAAGAAGAGGAAGAGTTTGTCCAGCAATTTTCAGCCAAAGAGAGAGAAGTCTTTCTTAAAATCTTACAACACTACCGTACTATTTAAGTTAATCTAGGAGGAACAAATACTTATGTCAGACGAAAAAATCTCCACCAAGGTCCTGTGTGCCATCTTTGCGACAGGAATCCTTTCATTTTGTGGAGTAGCTGGTGAAACAGCTATGAACATCACTTTTCCTGTATTGATGAAGGCATTCTCAGTCAATACGTCAACGGTACAGTGGGTTACAACCATTTATCTCCTAGTGGTCGCTTGCGTGGTTCCCTTATCTGCCTATCTCAAGCGCTCGTTTAGGATGAAAAACATCTTTCTGGTCGCAAATCTCTTGTCTATTTTAGGTGTTCTTATCGACTTTATAGCGCCTAGTTTCGGCTTTGTTGTTTTGGGACGATTGGTTCAAGGGATGGGTGTTGGTTTTGCCCTACCTCTCATGTTTAACATCATTTTGGAGCAGGTGCCAAGCCGTAAGATTGGTCTTATGATGGGGGTTGGTACACTGATTACAGCAGTTGCACCAGCCATTGGCCCAACTGTTGGGGGGCTTCTAACGGCACATTTTGGCTGGCGTTCTATTTTCCTTGTTCAGTTTCCTATTCTCTTGGCTTCACTGGTTGCAGGGCTTCGCTCGATTGAGCAAAAGAGTGAGGTGCAACGTGAATCTTTAGATATCCTCAGTCTACTGGCTATCATCTTTCTTTTCTTGGGCTTGATTTTAGGCCTTCATGGGGTTGCTGACCATGCTTTCGTTAGTTTCTCAGTTCTTGGTTGGCTGTTGATTGGTATCTTAGGTCTTGTCGTTTTGATTTGGCGTTCAACAACATTGGACAATCCTATCATCAACCTCTCTATTTTAAAAAATCGTAAATTGACAGGTCATATCATCGCTTTCTTCTCTTTCCAATTGGGATCCCTCGCGATGAGTTTCCTCTTGCCAAACTATGTGCAGTTGGTTAACCACTCCAATACAACTCTTGCAGCTCTGATGTTGCTTCCAGGTGCTATTATCGGTGCAGGGTTCGCTCCGTTCTCAGGTATCATTTTAGATAAGATGGGAGCTCGTAAACCGATTCTGATTGGAGCAATCCTTATCGTACTTGCTCAGTTGCTATTTAGCTTGTTCGGCCTCTCTCTTTCAAATACCTTGATTCTCGTCTTTTACATGATTTTCATGACGGGGCTTGGCGTTTCCTTTGGTAATGTCATGACCAATGGACAGAAACAACTGTCACTTGATCAACGCGCCGATGCTAATGCCATCTTTAACACCCTCCAACAATTTGCAGGAGCAGTGGGAACAACGCTAGCCTCTCTAATTGTGGCTATGAGTCAAGCTAATCACAAGATTGACTTTGCGCAAGCAACAGCACAAGGAAGTCGAAACGGCTTTATGGTCCTATTTGCCCTAGCTATTTTCCAACTCCTTGTCTTATTTAGTGT
>OKER01000057.1_pt1 | contig 35454 bp, 39 predicted proteins | sample 1610031 | NCBI WGS metagenome assembly OKER01 (sample SAMN04436611, study PRJEB24849) | human gut metagenome | biome: human gut; feature: NICU; material: stool | host: Homo sapiens | place: USA: Saint Louis, MO | collected 2009-12-31
ATCGTCGTCCTGGTGATCCAGATACATTGATTGCCTCTTCTGAAAAGGCTCGTACGGTACTTGGCTGGAAACCACAATTTGACAATATCGAAAAAATTATCGAAAGTGCCTGGGCATGGCATTCAAGCCATCCAAAAGGCTATGATGATAGAGATTAATTATAAGGAATAGAAGCTCCATATGGTCATAAACTACCATTTGGAGTTTTTTCTAGACACCATAGCTAATCTTTGCAATTTTATCTTATATCCTTTAAGATAATTCTGTTACAACTTGAAAAGGAGAACAGGATGGAAACATATACACTTTCAAATGGCGTTACGATTCCTAAAATTGGTTTTGGGACTTGGCAGATTCCAGAAGGGGAAGAAGCTTATAACAGTGTTAGTTTCGCACTTAAGGCGGGTTACACACATATTGATACGGCGCAAATCTACGGTAACGAGGTTTCTGTAGGTAAGGCGATTGCTGATAGTGATGTGGCGCGTGAGGATATTTTCTTAACTACAAAACTTTGGAATGACAAGCACGATTACGAATTGGCTAAAGCCTCTATCGCCGAGTCACTCGAAAGATTAGGTGTGGATTATTTGGATCTTTTGCTCATCCACTGGCCAAATCCAAAGGCACTTCGCGAGACTGATGCTTGGAAGGTTGGCAATGCAGGTGCTTGGAAGGCAATGGAAGAAGCCTACAAAGATGGTAAGGTGCGTGCTATCGGTGTGTCTAACTTTATGCAGCATCACCTTGATGCTCTCCTTGAAACGGCTGAAATTGTGCCACATGTCAATCAAATTCTTTTGGCTCCAGGTTGTGCCCAAGAAAATTTGGTTGCCTATTGCCAAGAGCGTGACATTCTTCTTGAAGCATACAGTCCACTAGGTACTGGTAGCATTTTTGGAAATGAAGACGTAGAAGCAGTGGCTGAACGTAACGGAAAATCTGTTGCTCAAGTTGCCCTACGTTGGAGCCTTCAAAAAGGTTTCTTGCCACTACCTAAGTCAGTGACACCAAAAAATATCGAAGCCAACTTGGATATCTTTGACTTTGATTTGTTAGAGGACGACATGGCAGTCTTGGATAAGATTCAAGGCATCAAGACTCAAGATGACCCCGACACAGTTAATTTTTAATAGAATTGCAAGCAACTCGTGAGGGTTGTTTTTTGCTTGTCTCTTTTGATTTGCTATAATGAAACTGTCATTTTTTTATTTATAGATGGGAGTTACGTAATGGAGTCTCGAAATCTTTTGCCTCAGAACACACGTATGATGGCAAATTTACTCAGTTTTTCAGGGGGAGCTTTGGATGTCTTTTGTCATATGTATTACCATAGTTTAGTTGCCACTCAGACAGGGAATATTCTCCTGTTAATTGCTGACTGGCGTAGTAGTAGCATGTATCATAACATGTTGCGATGCTTTTCCATTCTTTTCTTTACCTTAGGTTTTCTTTTTGGCATGTGGTTTAAAGACCATCGAAAAAATGCCTACTGGCGTGTTTATGGTCTACTTCCTCTTTGTGTGATGACTGCCATTTTACCATTCTTAAGGCCAAATGCTCTATTAGAGCTACCGATTATTGCTTTTTCTGCAGGTGTCATGATGAAGACTTTTACCGGTAGTCAGATTGAAAATCACCCCTTTGTGATTTTTATGACTTCAGGCAATTATCGAAGGATGTTGACGGCGCTTTACTATGTTATTCAGGGGGGCGAGGATCAGAAAGAATATCGTCGTCAGGCGGTCAATTATGGCTTTGTCGTAGGCAGTTTTGTGGTTGGTGCTGTTGTATCAGCTCTTCTGATGCATTTTATTCATATTAAGTCAATCTGGCTAATCACGATTAGCTTGATTACGATTATGGTTTACTATTCATCAGAAGTGAAACGTCTGGGACTCAAGAAAACCAATCTTTAAGCATTTTTGTAGCAATTATTTTTGATAAAAAATGTCTTGTGTTATAATTTTGATTATATTAATTTCGTCTAATGTTAAAAAGGAGACATAAGATGCCTGTAGTAAGCAATGATTTTTCAGATATCGTTTATAACCGTCGTTCCATTCGTAACTTTGATCCATCTGTTAAGATTCCGCGAGAAGAACTGCTGGAAATCCTAGATAAGACTGTTACAGCACCATCATCAGTCAACATGCAACCTTGGCGTTTTGTCGTCGTTGATAGTGAGGAAGGCAAGGAAAAATTGACACCTTTCGTTAGCTTCAATGGGGTGCAAAATGAAACATCCTCAGCCATGGTTCTCATTTTTGCGGATTTGAAGAGCCAAGAGAGAGCAGAAGAAATCTATGGTAAGGCCGTTGCGCAAGGAAAAATGCCTGAAGAGGTCAAGGAGAAGCAACTATCAAGCATTGTACCAATGTATGACAATGCTCCACGTGAAGTGATGAATGAAATTGTCCACATCGATGCTAGCCTTGCTGCCATGCAGTTGATGTTGGTCGCTCGTTCTTATGGTTACGATACTAATGCCATTGGTGGCTATAAAAAAGAAGGTCTCGCCGAAGCCTTCGGACTTGACGCTGATCGTCATGTACCAATCTTGCTCATTGCCCTTGGTAAGTCCAATGAAGAAGGTTTCGACTCTGTTCGTTTGAATGCTTCTGATGTGACGACTTTTGCTTAATAAATAATTGACCGTAAGTTTCGGAAGTGGAGGCTTACGGTCAATTATTTTTCCTTTTATGCTATCAATAACTCATAATGCACCTTGTCATTAATTTGGCTTTTTGTTAAGATGAAAGAGAAAGTGAGCGTATACAATTGGTAGTATCATTGGAGGATTAAGACATGGCACGTATTTTACAGATTGAGGACAATGAGGATATCCAGAATATTCTTTTTAACTTGTTTTCTGAAGAACATGATATTATCCAAGCCTACTCTGGGACCGAAGGAGAGCTTGTGTTTCAAAGTCAAGAGATTGATTTGGTTCTCCTAGATATCATGTTACCGGGTAAAGGTGGCGAAGAAGTGCTTAAGTTTATCAGGCAAAGAAGCTCTGTTCCTGTTATTATGCTGACAGCCTTGGGTGACAAGCACTTGATTAGCCAGTACTTACTTGATGGTGCAAATGATTATATCGTTAAGCCCTTTGATCTTGAAGAAGTTTATGCGCGTGTCTCGGTTCAACTACGTGAACACAGCAAGGGAAGTGATAGGCCTGATAACATCTATCAAGTCAAAAATATCACGATAAACTCAGACAGTTTTGAAGTCTCCTGTCAGGAAAAAGTCATTCGTTTGGGTAAGAAAGAGTTTCAAATTTTCCACACACTCCTTCAAAATCCAAAGAAAATTTTTACTAAAGATGACCTTTATGAGACGGTTTGGAAAGCCCCTTATCTATCAGGTGATAATACGTTGAATGCACAGTTGAGTAATCTACGAAAGAAACTAGCCCAAGTAGATGAGAGTTCAGAGTATATCGAAACGATATGGGGCTTAGGTGTGCGACTTAAAGGAGAAGACTGATGGAAGGACTGCTTATTATATTGATAGGACTTCTTCTGGGAGCGACTACCTGTCTAGTTCGTTACTATTTGGCTGTAAAATCTCTCTCAAAGCAGATTGAAGAAAAGCTAGTTGAAGAAAGTCATCGACGAATTACTTTGAAAAACCAGCCTAAATCATTGGTTACCCTAACGAATCGGATTGAGTCTCTCTTTACCCAAATTGAAAAGACTAAGCTTGTCGCTCTCCAAGAAAAGAAAACCATGGATATGGCTATCAGTAATATTGCCCATGATATACGAACACCACTAACAGTAGCGAGCGGCTATGCTCAGCAAAGTCTTCGAAGTAGTAGGGAAGATGATATGGCTATGGAGAAGATTTCTAAAAATCTATTGACTGTTTCAAAGCGTTTGGAAGCCTTGTTGGAATATCGACGATTAACAGAGGGGGCCATCCAACCACAATTTCAAGATGTGGACTTTTCTCAACTTGTGGTTAAGTCTATCCTGCCTTACTATGACATGTTTCAAGAGACAGGGATTACACTAGATATTCAAGTAACCCCTGATATCCAATGCGAAATGGATCCAGATATTTTTGAACGTCTATTTCAGAATATTATCAGTAACGTTCTAAAACATGGTAAGACTCAAGCTCAACTGACATTGCAGAAAAAGGACGATGGCATTTATTTGTCAGTTAGTAATATGGTACAACAGCCGATACAGCATCTAGACCGACTAACGACCCGCTTTTATTCTGAAAACCTGTCAGACACCGAGGATTCCTCTGGACTTGGACTTTATATCACCGAACACTTAGTCCAAGTCTTAGAGGGTGAGTTGCATTTGTCCTATGAGAATGAATGGTTTTATTTAACAGTGAGATTATGAAAGCATAAACTTTATGTTTTTTATAATCTTTTTGCAACTTTCGGAATATAATAATTAGAAAATTACAATGTAAAAATAATTTAGTTTTCATTGTAAAATTTTTAGAATGTATTGTTCTATCTGGATTTTTAGTCGGTGCAGTTGTTATCTCTCTAATGAACCAAACAAGTGCTTCTGCAAAAACTGATAATGATTATCAATATAGCAATGTTATTTTTGGATTTAAAAATAAAAAAAGTAAGGACATTCCTACTTATAAGATGTCAGAAACTTTTAAAATTGCAGATGTAGAATACACAATTCATACTAAAGAAGTCGTGCAAAATGTAGGTGGCGAATTTGGTATGAATGCAAAAGGTTCATATCTTATTCTAAACGTAACTGTAAAAAATAACGGTACTAAGGCTATTACAGTATCTGATTCTGACTTTAAGCTAGTTAAAGATAAAACAGAGTATAAAACTGATTCAACAGCAGGAATCTATGCAAATGATGATGCAAATCTTTTCTTTACCAGTGTTAATCCAGAAAATGAAGTGACTGGTAATGTTGTTTTTGATTTGAATCCAGATACAATCTCTGATACTAATTTGAAATTAAAAGTTGATGCTGGATTTGGAAACTCAAATAAAGCATTTGTGAAAATCAACGAATGATAACAAGAAATCAAAATAACATCGAGCGTGTGCACGATGTTATTTTTGTTCTCATAAATCTTGTTTTTCAAAAGTAATCAAGCCCAAAGCTGTGAATGCTAGGATAAATCCTACTGCCACGATTGCAGTATTTTGGATGATAGTTTTATCTGCAGTCATGCCGTAATTAAAGTTGAGTGACAAGTATTTCAAAATTTCTACTTTAGGGAAGATTGCTGCTGGTACTGTTAAAGCTACTAAACCAAGGGTGTAAGTCACAAAGGTTGTCACGATAGAATGTGTGAGGTAGAGGGCAACCGTGGTCAGACTTACCCAAGCTAGATTACACAAGAATTGGAGAAGGAAAGTTAAGGCAAAGTTTCTAACAAAGTGATCAGGTAGAGTTCCAAGACCGTGGCAAAGAGTACCTAGAACAAAGGCAAGGCCGTAAGACAAGAGGAGTTGTCCTAAAGTGATAGCTACAATGACGATTGCCTTGGCGAAGAAGAATCCGCTCCGTGAAATGCCGGAGGTGAGATTATTCTTGTACAATTTTTGTGCTAAATCAACACCTAAAATGATAGAGACCACAATTAAAGTGAAGAGGACTGTCATGGAGATACTACTAGAGTAATTAATCAGTGATCCGACACCAGTCCACGAAGAGGCGCTTTTAACGGCTTGTTTTGCCCCAGTTTCTACGCCTACATGACCTGTGCCTCCCAATAGGACACCAGAAATAATGTTTAGGGCTAGGATAATTTCAGAAATCCAAAATCCTTTAGAACGGAAGAGTCGATAGAAATCGGCGTGAATAGTGTGTAACATGGCTCTACCTCCTTTCTGAATCTACTAGTTGTGTGAAGTAGTTTTCTAAGTCTTGACGTTTGTAGTAAATTTCATCGATCTCAACTTCTTGTTTAACCAGCTCTTTGACAATTGCCTTTATAACATGGGATTTGTCAAAAATATGAATTTCATTGTCGCCGTTAACTACTTTGAAGTGTTGATGGAGTTGGTCTTGGAGAATGCGACTAGCTAGGGCTAATTGGTTAGTTTTAAGAACGATATAGTCTTCGCTGAGATGTTCGAATTCGTCCTTAGTGATTTCACGGATGATTTGACCGTGATCAATAATGCCAAAGCGGGTTGAAACTTGATAGAGTTCAGACAAGATATGGCTAGAGATGAGAACTGTCATACCTTGCTCTTCGCTCAATTTTTTAATCATTTGGCGGAATTCTTTGATAGCAACTGGGTCGAGACCATTAATCGGTTCATCTAAAATAAGTAGGTCTGGTTTTGCAATCAGTGCAATAGCGATACCTAGACGTTGCTTCATACCCAGTGAGAAACTACGAAATTTTTTCTTGCCAGTGTGTCCAAGTCCAACTGTATCAAGGATTTCATCAATGACATTGTCAGGATTTGGAACGTGATGAATCTTGCAGTAGTAACGTAGGTTTTGACGTGCATTGAGATGATTCAGGGCAACTGGTGTTTCAATCACAGAACCAACACGTTTAAGTGCGTGAGTCCACTCTGATTTGGAGGTAGAGTGGAAGAGGGAAACACTGCCTTGGCTAGGGCGTATGAGTTTTGTGATGACTTTAATCAGTGTTGTCTTACCTGCCCCGTTTCTTCCGATAAGGCCATAGACCTCACCCTTTTCTAAGGTCAGGTTTACATTGTCAAGTGCTAGGTGTTGGCCGTAACGTTTAGTCAGATGTCTGACCTCAAGTACCTTTTTCATGATAAGCCTCCTTTTGCTTGTTTGATATCGCTTTCTTTTTATCTTTATTGTAGTATAAAGTCATCAAATAAACATCAAGAAATTCTCAAATGTTTCTTAAATTTTTCAAGAAATCATGAAAATGACGGGGATTAAAGTCTGATAGTGTGTGCTGTAACCCAGGATTAAGGTAAGGCCTCTCTCTTTGTGTTATAATGAAGAAAAACGTTGAATGTAAAGTTTATTTTGCCTTTTACTAGGAGTCTTTTATGACAAACTATTTGGTCCAGAGGTTTCTCTGGTTTCGTGAGCGAGGCTTCGTCCAAATTACGCAGAAAACCTTGGTTTCGCTCTTTCCCTTCTTTCTGTTTTCAGGAATTATTCGGGTGATTTCACTATCGGTATTTTCAGAGCTTGGCTATGTCAATCAGCTGTTTTTAGTTTCTGACTGGTTACCGGCCTTTAAGATAACTGGTCAGGTGCTCATTAATCTTTCCAACTTTCTCGGTGGCTTAGCAGGTCCCTTATCAACCTACTTTGCAGGAAAATACACAGCTGGTCACTATGGTAGAAGTACTGGTACAGCTGGTGTGACATCCCTTTTGGTTAGCTTAATTATAGGATCGCAGGAGCTGTTGCTGTCACCGCTAAACGATGGTGTTTTGACTCGCATCAATTTACCGGCTTCAATCAACATTATGTTGGCTATCTTTGTGGGGTATCTGGTTGGCCAGATTTTTCGCTTTTCAAGAGCTAGTGATGATCAGATTGTGGACAAGGACTATATTTATCAACCAAAGACTGTCCGTCCTATTTTTTTATCACTCATTTTAGCTATTGGACTTAACATTCTCTTTGTGATTGGAGAGCAGGCTAATGTTTTTCAAACGATTAGGCAGGTTACCTCTACCTTTACTGTAACTGATAATCATTTGTTCTTAACCTTTATGATGGGACTTTTGAACACTTTTTTTGCTTGGATTGGTAATAGTCAGGCTTTTGCCCTAAATTCCATTGCCGAGGATAGTTTTGCCTTGGAAAATCTGACCTATGCTGTTTCCCATCATACGACGACTGGGCTTCCCCACCTTTACACACTAACAAATCTTTATCATAGTTATGGCTTGGTTGCTGGCATTGGCTCAGGGCTAGCCCTCTTGGTGGCTCTGCTTTTAGCATCAACCAGTTATAAGGATAAGAAGGTGAGTCTTCTAAGTGTCTTTCCTAGTCTCTTTAATAATGGGGCTCCATTTATGGTGGGGATACCAGTCTTGCTTAATTTAGTTTATCTGGTTCCTTTCCTATTGGCACCTATGATCAATATGAGTATTGCTGCGGTGGCCTTGGCTATTCATCTTATGCCAGCTGCGGTTTATCCAGTTCCAGATGGAACACCAAGTCTTCTTTTCGCCTTTATCGGAACTGGGGGTAGTTTACGAGCTCTAGCAATTAGTCTCCTCTGTTTTGCAGTTGACATTCTTATCTTTATACCATTTGTGCGTTTGTCTAATAAGGTACAACACGGTCTAAAAGAGGAAGGAGAAAGCCTTGAAACTAAATAAAAAAACTAAGTTGGTCTTTATCCTTGTTGCTCTCTTTCTTATTGGGCTAGCCGTCCCATCCTATAGTTGGACTAGGAAAAATGTCAAGGAAATAGAGACTTTCTATAATTCAAAATTATCTCCCATTATCATGATTCCAGGGAGCTCCGCTACGGAAAATAGATTTGATGGCCTAGTACGTAAGCTTAATCAAGACCGTCGTGGTGTCAAGCATAGCCTCCTCAAGGTTAAGGTTTGGAATAATGGGCGTATCACCTTTGAGGGCAAAATCAAAGCTAAGGACAACGAACCTATTATTGTTATCGGCTTTGAAAATAATAACGACGGCTATAGCAATATCAAAAAACAAGCTAAGATGATGAACCACGCCTTTGAAGCCTTGCAGAATAAATACAATTTCAATAATTTTAAAGGGTTGGCACATTCAAATGGAGGATTGATTTATACGGCTTTTATTGAAAATTATCTTAGCGACTACGATGTCAAGATAAATTCTTTGATGACTATCGGAACGCCCTATAATTTCACTGAAACCAATATCAAAAATAAATCAGTCATGCTAGCAGACTTTATAGCTGCCAAGGAGAATATTCCGTCTACCCTGCATGTCTATTCGGTAGCTGGAACCATTACCTATGATTCGGATGAGCTGGTTCCTGATGCTAGTGTGTCTGCTGGGAAGTATATCTATCAGAATCAGGCAAAAAGTTATACTGAAATCACTGTTACAGGTGAAGATGCTCAGCACTCGGACTTACCAACCAATGATGAAGTTGTGGATCTGGTCAAACAGCATATTGAGGGGCAAGGGGTCCGTAAGAAACAAAAGACCAAACTAGAGCCTCAATAGGATAGAATACTATCTATTATTAGTCTAGTTACTTATTATCAAATACAAAAGGATAGAGTTTACGATGGCTCTATTTTTTAGTGTAAGACTAACTTTTTGAATCGTTGTAACTCCTTGTTTTACAACGTTCTTTTTGTTATAATTAAGTAAAATAGCAAAGAAGAATGAGAGGTCCCAAATATGCAAATTCCAAGTCGCTTTACCATTGCTGTCCATATTTTGACCCTTATAGCACAAAATAAGGGAAATGAAACTAAGCTAACCAGTGATTTAATGGCAGGTAGTGTGGGGGTTAATCCAGTTATTATCCGCAAAACCTTGTCGCAACTGAAGAAAGCAGACTTGATTTCAGTTCAAAGGGGAAGTGGAGGAGCCACATTAGCCAAGGCACCAGAGGAGATTAACCTCTTGCAGGTTTATCGTGCGGTGGATAGCATCGGTCCAAGTGGCAAACTCTTTAGTTTTCATGACAATCCTAATCCAGCGTGTCCAGTAGGACGTAATATCCATGGGATTTTGGATCAGAGTCTAGAAGACGTTCAAATGGCAATGGAAAAAGAACTCGAAAAGAAAACTTTGGCTGGTATTTTAAAGGATGCTAAGGCCAACTGGAAAGAAGTTGGAGCTTGATTTTTAGACTTTAAACTATAAGAAATCGAAAGTTTTTCGGTTTCTTTTTAATTCCATGTTGTAATAATTGATATTACAATTAGACCAAGTATAATAATGTCATAGGAATGATTACAACACAGGAGAAAATCATATGACATACGATTACAATAGTAAGATTTACCTCGCAGAAGCGGTACTCAATGTGAAGGACTTGACACGTCAGACGTCCTTTTATACACAAATTATAGGACTTGAGATTTTATCCCAAACTGAAACAGAAGTTGTTTTAGGAGCGGGAAACAAGCCGCTAGTTCACTTGATTGAAACCAATCGTGAGGAAGCGGTCAAGTCCAGTTATGGTCTCTACCATATGGCAATTATGTTGCCATCTCGCGAGGATTTGGCAGATGTTTTCAAACATATTGCTGAGCTAGATTATCCATTTGTCGGTGCAGCTGACCACGGTTATAGTGAAGCCTTTTATTTGGAAGACCTTGAAGGCGATGGTATTGAGCTCTATAGAGACAAGCCTGTTGCTGAATGGGATATTCGTGGGGATGGTCGCATCGTCGGTGTCACAGAAGAACTCTCAGCTCAAGAAATTTACGAGATGGGACGCAAGGTTGAGCCTTTTGTGATAGCTAAGGATACTCGCATGGGGCATATTCATTTATCGGTCAAAGATAGTCAGCTAGCAACGACTTTCTATCAGGATGTTTTGGAGCTAGCAGATAAGTTTACCATTCCAGGTGCCAGTTGGATTGCCTCAGGTGATTACCACCATCACCTTGCGGTCAACGAATGGGGTGGCAAAAACTTAGTCAAACGTGAAGAAGATATGCCTGGTCTTGCTTACTACGTCCTTGAAGTAGCAAACAAGGAAGACTTGATTACCATAGCAGAACGTGTTAAGAATCGTGGAGCAGAGGTCAAATGGTTATCTTCTAATGCGTTAATCTTCGAGGATAAGGATGGTATTTTGACACGAGTAAGAAAAAATATTAATAATTAGTGATTCCCGAGTCGTAACTATTGACATTACATTTGAAAGGTCTATAATAATTATTGTAATCAAACTTATTACAAATAAACTTAACAAGTTTAACAATTAACATTTATCATAAAGAAAGAGAGAATACCTATGACCTACTTTACAGACTTACAAACAAAACGCCGTTCAATCTATGCTTTAGGAAAAGACCTTGAACTCTCTAACCAAGAATTGATTGAGACCATTCAAGGGGCTGTCCTTAACACACCTACAGCCTTCAACTCACAAACATCACGTGTGGTGATCTTGCTGGATGAAGAATCAGATGCTTTCTGGAATGAAATCGCTTATTCAGAGCTTGAAAAAGTAACGCCAAAAGAAGCTTTTGAGGGAACAAAAGAACGTTTGGCAGGTTTTGCTCAAGCTAAGGGAACAATCCTCTTCTATGAAGATCAAGATGTAGTGAAAGGCCTTCAAGAGCAATTCCCACTTTACGCTGAAAACTTCCCAATTTGGTCAGAGCAAGGTCATGGAATCGCCCTTTATGCGACATGGTTGGCCTTGGCTGAGAAGAATATCGGAATGAACGTACAACACTACAACCCACTGGTTGATGCACAATTAGCTGAAAAATATGACATTCCAGCTAACTGGAAACTCCGTGCTCAAGCACCATTTGGTCAAATCGTAGCACCAGCAGGAGACAAAGACATACAAACAGAAGGTCGTTTCAAAGTTTTTGGTGACAAGTAATCACGTTAACTAGGGCAGTCAGTTGGACGATTGGCTGTACTATGACAAAACATTATCAAAATGATAAGACAAAAAAGTAGCAGGATTGAAAAATCTTGTTATTTTTTCTATTCTAAACCAGTTAGTAGATAAATTCTAAATGAAAGCTAGAACTTGAGATTTGAAACCCTGTTCAGTTTCATAGTGTTTTCTAATTTAAATGATCCCAATTTACTAAAACTGCAGAATAATGGACAACTAAAGCAAAGTTTTGAGCAGTCGGTTTTTGATAGATATAGGCCACACGTTAGAAAATACTTGTTACGAAATCTTAATCTTGAATATACTTTTTATTAATAGAGGTATAAAAACACAGAAATGGCTCTATTTTTGTCCTGTAGTATGGTATAATAGTGCGGTATTTCTCAGAAAATGGAGTATAAAAATGAGTATTTTTCGTAAAAAGGATGTTGGTTTGGCTCAAACCGAGATGAAACGGCATCTGACCCTTAGGGATGTCGTCCTCTTGGGGATTGGTGCCATGGTCGGAACCGGTATCTTCACCATTACTGGTACCGCAGCATCAACCTTGGCAGGTCCAGCCCTGATTATTTCGGTTTTGATTTCAGCCGTTTGTGTAGGTATGTCGGCTATTTTCTTTGCTGAGTTTGCCTCACGCTATCCATCCGCCGGTGGCGTTTATGGTTATCTCTATGCTTCTTGGGGTGAGTACCCTGCTTGGATGGGCGGATGGCTTACAATGATCGTTTTCATGAACGCCGTGTCTAGTGTTGCCTCTGGTTGGGGAGCCTACCTCAAGGGGCTCTTGGCGAGCTTTGGTCTACAGCTCCCCAAGGCTATCAGTGGCCCTTTTAATCCGAGTCAGGGGACCTATATTGACCTATTGCCAGTCTTGGTTTTGGTGCTTGTGACGGCTCTCCTCCTCATGGATTCTAAACAAGTTCTTCGTTTGAACTCACTCCTAGTGGTGCTTAAGTTCTCTGCCTTGGCGGTTTTCATCCTGGTTGGTCTTTTCCATCTGAATCCAGACAACTGGGCTAACTTTGCACCATTTGGCTTTGGTCAAATTTATGGTGGTAAGACGGGGATTATAGCAGGTGCTTCTCTCATGTTCTTTGGTTTTCTTGGATTTGAATCCATCTCTATGACAGTAGATGAGATTAAGGAACCGCAAAAGAATGTTCCTCGAGGTATTGTTCTCGCTTTGATTATCGTCGCTTCACTTTATGCAGTTGTTTCATTAGTCTTGACGGGAGTTGTCCACTATACGAAGTTAAATGTCGACGATGCCGTAGCTTATGCCCTTCGTTACATTGGTGTGCCATGGGCAGCCAATTATGTATCGGTAGTTGCCATTATGACCTTGATTACCGTATGTATTTCCATGGCCTATGCCCTTAGTCGCATGGTTTATAGCTTGGCGCGTGATGGATTTCTTCCACAAACTTTCCAAAAGGTTTCAAAGACCCATAAGGTTCCACATCATGCGACACTTTTGACTGGTATCCTTTCAGCCATCTCAGCAGGTGTTTTCTCCTTGGCCAATATGGCATCCTTGGTTAACATTGCGACCTTGGCTTATTTGGTCCTCTTGGCTATTGCCCTCATTATTCTTCGTAAAGACAAGGGCTTGCCACAAAAGGGTGAATTTAAGGTTCCATTTGTTCCAGTCTTACCAATCCTTTCGATTATTGTATGTCTATCATTTATGAGTCAGTACAGTTGGCAAACCTGGTTAGCCTTTGGCATAGCAGTGCTAGTTGGTTCGGCTATTTATGCCTTTTACGGTTACAAACATTCTAAGTATTAAGATGAAAATGGTAGAGCCCTTTTGGTCTACCATTTTTTGATATTTGGAGTAGAGATAGACTATCTCGCAATTTGGTTTTGGTGGTACAAAAGACAGTAACTAGCTCACCTTTTGCCTTATATGCGGTTAGCTAGGTCCCATTGCCCAAGTAAAATACCGTTTGTATTATTGAAACAACTAAAGTTGTGGTTCTTCCTTTTAAACAAGTCAGCGTTGACCATGCTTACAAAGAAAGTGAAGAAAATCGAAGCCTAGCTTACTGGCAAAATATTCATGAAAACTTCTTTAGCAAATGGTTGCATAGGGATGGACTGAATTTTAGTCAGGTCAGTCTAGTCATTATAGAAGGATTTAGAGTGGTCTATCCTAGAGATTGAAAGTTCTCAATATCTTGGTGATTTTTTTACTTTAAGGGAAAGTTAACTTCTCTTTAAGTCTTATCTTAGGTTTATTGTGTTTAATAGAGTCATCACAAAAGTAAGTAGGAGGTTTAACAGATGACATACAAACATACCAAATAAACACAGGAATGGTATGCCATTAAGAAATCATCAAAATGGGAAAAAGCGGGGGCAGTCCTAGTAGCTAGCTTAATCTTGGGTAGATCAGTTTTACAAACTAATCTTGCTCAAAAATAAAATACAAACTCTAAGGCTAGCCAGTCTGATAAAAGTTCACAAACGAACCAAACAAGTAAATCAAGCCTACCCAATATCGGCGAGGTGAGTAGCTTGGGACTAGGCGCGTTAGGGGCTGTACTCATGACAATATCGTTTTCATTAAAAGGTCAAGGAAAGTCTCAAAAATAAGATAAAAAGAACAGTAGTTATCTGTCTTTCCGGAGTAAACTACTGTTCTTTTTCTATATCATTTCATGATTATATGAGGATGAATAAAAATAAATATAAGTTTTGAAAAAGCTTGTAATCATTAGTTTTTTAGGATACAATTGCTTTGATATTATAAGAATATACGTTCGCATTTTTAATAAAGGAGTTTGGCTATGAATGACAAACAAATGAAAATCGTCGGTTGGGTAGCAACATGTATGTCAGTATTGATGTATGTTTCTTATATCCCACAAATCATGGACAACTTGGCAGGTCATAAAGGAAACTTTATCCAACCCCTCGTTGCAGCTATTAACTGTAGCCTTTGGGTTTATTATGGTCTTTTCAAGAAAGAACGTGATTTACCACTTGCAGCAGCCAATGCTCCTGGTATTGTTTTTGGACTTATCACGACTTTGACATGTTTATTTTAAGCAAAAGATAGTTTAAGTGCTTTAAAAATCATTTGACAGTTTCTGTATTCCAGGACTGTCTTTTTTTAGCTCTATCATTTAAAGCATAAAAAAAGTATCTGATGAACAGATACAGTTTTTTATTATTTTTTAAAGCTATTTTTAAGGCCTTCAACCGCACCTTCAACGCTACCTTTAATGTCTTCGAGGCTATCTTTTGCTTTAGATACAACTTTTTCAACCGCACCTTCGATTTCAGTCTTTTTATCGCCAGTCAGTTTACCAGTCCCCTCTTTAAGAGCGCCTTTAGCTTGATTCAATTTATCTTCGATTCCCATAGTAGAACCTCCTTTTTATGATGAGACCATTGTAGACAATATTAAACGGTAATGCAAGTGATTTGTTTAATAAGTCACGACATTAATGTTTCCTTTATCGTATTCAGCGATGAAGATATCTGAAATGTTGTCATATCCCATTTTAGTAAGTTCGTCATTTAACCATGCTTCGGATTTTCCGATACTGTCAAGAATTTCTAATTGAACGACACCATCTGTGACAATTGGGTATTTAGGATTTTCATCACCTACACGAACCACAATCAATTGACCGTTTTGCTCAATCACCGCCCGTTTAACTTCCTTGAGTTGAAAAATTCCTTGGGAACGTAATTTTAAAGCGACATCAGAGGCTGAAAGTCCTTTAGAGCGACAAGCTTCAGGATCTAGTTGACCATGTTTGATGATGACAGTTGGTTTACCGTCAATCAAATGTTTGATAAAGAGAATATTGGTAATTAGCCATTTTAGAAGTAAAATCAAAATCGTCCAAATAATCAAAATCACGATATATTGGAGGATTGAAACGGTACTACTATAAATTGTACCACCGAGGATTGCACCAAGAACAAAGTTCTGTACTTGGTCAGTAGCTGAGCTAGGTGCTAGGTTTCCTTTACCTGTTAAATTGATAACAAAGACGAGTGAAATAAGCCCCAAAGCTAGTTTAATTGCAACAGTAAGATAAAAAGATGTCATTTTTTAACCTCCACGAGTTCAACATCAGACTTGTAAAGTTTTATTTGTTCTAGCAAGTAGCTATCAGGATCCGAACTTGCAATGGCACGGTAGTAGTTGTCTTTAACTTTTACGATAGCTCCATCAGTGGCTGCAGAAGTATTGACATAGACATTTTCTTTCTTGACGTCTAACTGTTTCGAGATGACTTCAATAAAATGAAGAGATGCTCGGAACTGGTTATCATTGGTCTGATTAGTTTGGAAATTACTGATAGCAATTAGAACCACAGCAACTAAGGTTAAAATAGAAATGATAGAGAGTTCACGAAACTTAGTATTATGGCGTTCTTTGAAGGCCTTAAAAGCAAATACGCCAGTCACTAAAATAAGTCCTGCAGCAATGGCAACCATAACCCAGTTTTGTTGGCTAATCTGACTTAGCACATAGTCATAGGAGTAGAATTTCATTGATAAGTTTCCTTTCACAGTATCACTAGTATTATAGGATAAAAAGCCTTTAATTTCAATAAGTTCATCCAGAAAATGAGGGAGTGAGCTAGACTTTAAAAGTAAATTAGATTATGGGATAACTTAAAGACATTAAGCCAAAATATTATGATTTCTTTAAGACTTTGTTGAATTTTTCACAAATTATGCTTATAATTGAGGTAAACAATCATAAGAACTTGCCTAAAATTTTGGTAAATAAAAGGACTAGTGACTTTCATGTGATTTAAAGACATATGTGGAATTTATCCATCTACGAATCTATCACTGATAGTCATTTTTCTAAAATTTTCCAGAGACTCTGAGGCTCTGTTCCTAGAATAAGGAGAATATTATGTCTGAACCATTGTTTTTACAATCTGTTATGCAAGAAAAAATCTGGGGTGGTACGCATTTACGTGATGTCTTTGGCTATGACATACCAAGCGACCATGTTGGAGAGTACTGGGCTATCTCAGCTCACCCAAATGGTGTATCGACGATTAAGAATGGTCGTTACGCTGGGCAAACTTTAGATGTGCTTTATGCAGAGCATCGTGAATTGTTTGGAAATCGTCAGGAACCTGTCTTCCCACTTTTAACTAAGATTTTGGATGCCAATGACTGGCTTTCGGTTCAGGTCCATCCAGATGATGCTTATGGACTTGAACATGAAGGTGAGCTTGGTAAAACAGAATGCTGGTATATCATTGCTGCTGAACCAGGTGCAGAAATCATTTATGGTCACAATGCTAAATCAAAAGAAGAATTGCGCCAACAAATTGAAAGTAAGGATTGGGAAAATCTCTTGACAAAAGTTCCAGTCAAAGCAGGGGATTTCTTCTATGTGCCAAGTGGTACCATGCATGCTATTGGTGCAGGTATCATGGTTCTTGAAACCCAACAATCTAGTGATACGACCTACCGTGTATATGATTTTGACCGTAAGGATGACCAAGGGAACTTGCGTGAGCTCCATCTAGAAAAATCGATTGATGTGCTTACTATTGGAGAACCTGCCAATAGTCGCCCAGTCACAACAAAAGTAGATGACCTCAAATCAACGCTCTTGGTAGCAAGTGATTTCTTTGCTGTTTATAAGTGGGAAATCTCAGGTAAAGCTGATTTTGAAAAGACTTCTGATTACAGTTTGTTTAGTGTACTTGACGGTCAAGGAAGCCTCCTAGTCGATGGTCAAGAATACCCAATTGCAAAAGGAAGCCACTTTATTCTTCCTAGCGATGTTCAAGCATGGCAAATTAAGGGAGACCTTGAACTGATTGTTAGTCACCCTTAACTAAACTATCAAACTAGACGAGATAAGACTCTTGTCTAGTTTTTTTCGTATAATGATACAGAAAATTTGCAATTTTAAAAACCTTTCCTAATATGTTTCAATAGCTTGAAGTTCCAAACTAATCATGTCATACTAAATAAGTTGATTAAAATAGTAATAAACAAGTTATCTTTTTTGAGATGATGTCTTGTTTGTTTTAGATTGGAGTAACTTATGTTAAAAAAAGGAGGCCTTACAGCCCTTTTGCTGTTTGGTATGTTCTTCGGAGCGGGAAACTTAACCTTCCCACCTCAGCTAGGCTTTGAATCTGGAGGTCATTTCTGGCCAGCTATTGCCGGTTTTGTCCTATCTGGTGTTGGAATAGCAATTCTAACACTTATTATTGGGACTTTAAATCCGAAGGGGTATATTCACGAGATTTCTCAAAAAATCTCACCTAAGTTTGCCTTGTTATACTTGGCAGTGCTTTACTTGTCTATCGGACCCTTCTTTGCCATTCCAAGGACAGCAGCGACAGCTTTTTCAATTGGTATTGCACCAATGCTTGGTAATAGTCATACTAGTCTATGGTTACTTGCCTTCACAGCGGTTTATTTTGCCTTGGCTTTATGGATTGCAATGAATCCTTCTAAGATTTTAGATAGTATTGGTCGAATCCTGACACCTATCTTTGCTCTATTAATCGTTATTTTGATTGTAGTTGGTGCCTTTAAATATGGTGGTCATAGCACACATACAGCAACAGAAGCTTACAAAGCCACAGCCTTTGGTAATGGTTTCTTGGAAGGGTACAATACCTTAGATGCCTTGGCTTCGGTAGCCTTTAGTGTGGTGGCAGTAGTAACCCTCAATCAATTAGGCTTTAAATCTAAAAAAGAGTACATCTCAACCATTTGGGTTGTAGGTATTCTGGTTGGATTGATGTTCTCAGGTTTATACTTAGGTCTAGCATTCTTGGGTAACCATTTCCCACTTGATACATCAACTTTGGGAGAAGGTGCTAACCTTGGAGCAGCAGTTCTATCGAGTGCAACACAGGCTATCTTTGGTCCCATGTCACAGATTTTCCTAGCAGTTATGGTAACAGTGACGTGCTTTACGACAACAGCAGGATTGATTGTGGCGACCGGTGAGTTCTTTAATAAGGCCTTCCCACAAGTCTCATACAAAACCTATGCTATTGTCTTCACTCTTATTGGATTTGCGATTGCCAATTTGGGACTTAATAATATCATTGCTTTCTCAGTACCAGTACTGTTGATTCTTTACCCAATTACAATCACAATTGTTATGATTGTGATTGCTAATAAGTTTGTGGCCTTGTCTAAACCTGGTATGCAAATTACAGTTGGTGTAGTCACTCTGATTGCCTTGCTCAGTGTTCTTGGTAACCAGTTCAAGCTTGCAGGACTTAATGCCATTATTAACTTCCTTCCATTATCAGGAGCATCACTGCCATGGTTAATTCCGGCCATCTTACTCATCCTCCTATCTCTTGTCTTACCAGATAAGATTAAGAGCGAAAGCTTCGAAATGGAATAAAAATAAAATCCTATCACAATGTGGTGGGATTTTTTGTGTCCCCAAGTCACTATAAGTGCGAAATCTTCTCAAAAGCGTTACACTTAAGTCGTGGAGATGCAAGCATCTAGTGAAGGGAGTGTTAAAAATGTCAAATCTAAATAATCATAAGATCTATCTTGCTGGTGGCTGTTTCTGGGGTGTGGAAGAGTACTTCTCTCGTGTGCCTGGTGTGTTAGATGCCATTTCAGGTTATGCCAATGGTCGTAGTGAGACGACTCGTTATGAGCTCATCGGTCAGACTGGTCACGCTGAGACTGTTCAGGTGACCTATGATGCTGGCAAGGTGTCATTGCGAGAGATTTTGCTACATTACTTCCGTATCATCAATCCCTTCAGTAAAAACAAACAGGGTAATGATGTGGGAACCCAGTACCGTACGGGTGTTTACTACACGGATGCAAATGATTTATCGACTATCGAGCAAGTTTTCCAAGAAATGACTGAGCAATACGGTCAGCCTTTGGCGGTTGAATTGTTGCCCCTGGAGCACTTTATTCCTGCTGAGGATTACCATCAAAATTATCTCAAGAAAAATCCGAATGGCTACTGTCATATCAATGTCAATCAGGCAGCTAATCCTGTCATTGATGCCAGTACTTATCACAAGCCGAATCGGGAGGAGCTTAAGGAAAGTTTGAGTCCAGAAGCCTACGCTGTGACTCAGGAGAATGGAACAGAACGGGCCTTTACGAGTCCACTTTGGAATCAGTTTGAACCAGGTATTTATGTTGATGTAGTGACCGGTGAGCCTCTCTTTTCATCCAAGGACAAGTTTGATTCAGCCTGTGGCTGGCCAAGTTTCTCTCGCCCTATAAGCCCCGAGGTAGCCAATTACAAGGAAGACCATTCTCACAATATGGATCGTATTGAGGTTCGTAGTCGTGTAGGAGATTCTCATCTTGGGCATGTCTTTCCAGATGGGCCAAGTGACAAGGGAGGTTTACGCTACTGTATCAATGGGGTAGCGACACGATTTGTACCTAAAGCTGACATGGCAAAAGAGGGCTATGCTTACTTGCTTGATCAAGTGGACTGATTAGGTATTCTGAAGGAATTAGTAAAAGCTAAAAGAGAGGTTGGTGACCCTTGGCCCCAACCTCTTTTTATGTGACAAAAGAAGATGTATATAAGATAAAAGCCTTTTAAAACTAACATAATATGTGACCTAACCATTCGGGATAAAGAAGCGACCTTTTTCAATATTAAACATCTATGTTTTCATTAATTAATCCAGTTTGGCGATATGTCAGGTGAGTCTGAATTTAAAGTATCACTCATAAAAAGAAGTTTTCTGTGTATTGATAACAGTTAATCTGTTTTCAATATGCAGGAGGCTTTTTTTTAAGATTTGAGCAGAGAAAAAGCAGTCTTATGAGACTGCTTCAGGTAGATCAAGGATGTGATTCGTAACGTTTAACGATTCTATTTAAGCGCCATTGGTAACAGAGACCACTGACGATAAGACTGGCAATCAGGCCAATCCAGTAACTATAGGGACCAAGTCCAGTGACTTTTTCAAGCAAGAAGCCAACTGGGAGGGTGATGCCCCAGTAGGTTAGGACACCGAGATAAAAAGGTACCTTGGTATCTTTATAGCCACGCAGGATTCCTTGAAGCGGAGCCGCAAAGACATCTGCCACTTGAAAGAAGAGGCTATAGGTCATGAAAATGGCTGTCATCCTCAAAAATTCAGGTTCATGACCATAAAGTTCAGCCAAATCATAGCGCAAGAAGTAGAGGAAAATCAAGGTAAAGATAGAAAATCCAAGGGCTGTCAGGCGACCTAGTTTGCTGTAGCTCTTGACGGCATCCATGCGTCTGGCCCCAAATTCGTAGGAAATAATGATAGCCATGGCACTGGAAATGCTGAGAGGAAAGGCATACATGAGATTTGAGAAATTCATGGCCGCCTGGTGACTAGCAATCACTAGTGACGGATACTTAGACATAACCAGACCAACACCTGAGAAGATGGCGACTTCCGCAAAGACCGTTCCACCAATAGGGAGACCTAGTTTAAGGGCGTCAAGCAGAGCTGCTTTATCAAGGGGTTGAACCTTTTCAATGTGGTAGGGCTTAATCTTTTTATGCTTTCTGATAACCGCGATGGAAATAAGGAGAAGGGCCCAGTAAGCCAATGAGGTTCCCAGACCTGCTCCAGCTCCTCCCAGCTCTGGTAGACCAGCGATGCCATAGATGAGGAGGAAATTGAAGAAACCATTTAGTGGTAGAAGTAAAAGCATGAGGTACATGGAAAGGCGCGTGAGTCCAAGGGCATCAAGAAAGGAGCGAACCACGCTAAAGAGTAGAAGGGGAATAATCCCAAGACTTAGAAAGCGTAGGTAACCAAGGGCAACCTTTCTGACCAAAGTCTCTAAACCTAAATGATTCAAAACCAAGGGTGCTCCTAGAAAAACGAGGGCGAAAAGGATAAGTGATAGGCCCAAAGCCATATAAAGAAATTGATAAAAATCAGGTGCCACTCGGTCCTTGCGACCTGCCCCTAGATGGTGTCCGATAATAGGAACTAGGGCAGAGACGATACCTGTTAAAAAGGTGAAAAAAGGACTCCATAAACTCGTTGCCATGGCTACCCCCGCCAAGTGTAGGGTATCGTATTGACCAGTCATGGTAGTGTCCACAAAGGCTGCCGAGAAGTTGGCAAACTGATAAATCAGTATGGGCACAAAAATCTTGAAGAAAACAAGGAATCGCTCACGGAGAGAATGTGTTTCGTGCATTCTGTTTTCCTTTCTAAATTAATTTTTCAAACATTTATATTTTCATTGTACTATAGATATGACTTGCTTTCAATCTGTTTTAATCTTAAAGAAACACTTTGCTTTCATTTTCTCTACTGACATTTTATAGGCTTTCAGATATAATTAATCTAAGGAAATGAGGCTTTGAAAATGAACACGAAAACAGAATTTTTGAGAATAATGGCAGAACAAACAGAAATGGCCTTGTCAACTTCTGTAAGTAACATTCCTAATGTGAGAATCGTTAATTTCTATTTCGACCCTAGTGATAATATTCTTTATTTTTCGTCCTTTAAAGATAATGATAAAGTCAAGGAAATAGAAGAAAATCCTTCGATTGCCTTTACCACTATTCCTCACACTGGAAACCAGCATGTCAAAGCCAAAGGTCTCGCAAAAAGAAGTTCGAAAACTATATTTGATATGGCAGAACATTTCATTGCAAAGGTTCCAGATTATAAAAAGACAATAGATTACGCAGGTGAATCGCTGATTCTATTTGAGGTGAGATTTGATACCGCTATTGTTACCAAAGATCTTGCTACCATCAGTTCGTTAAGACTATGATAAAAACTCCCCTTATGGATCGGTGAATCTATAAGGGGAGTTTATTCGTTTTTATTTTTCTTTTTTATTATGGTTCAAAATGGCATTGAGGACAATGGCGAGTAAGCTTGCGACCACGATACCGTTTGAGAAGAACATTTGGAAAGCAGTTGGTAGGCTGTTGAAGAGATTGCTATTGTTAAGACCAACCCCTGCAGCGATGGAAACCGCAGCAATCAAGAAGTTGTGTTCATTGTTGGCGAAATCAACACGCGCCAAGATTTGCATCCCTTGGATAGAAACAAAACCGAACATAACAAGCATAGCACCACCAAGGACTGGACTTGGGATGATTTGCGCTAAGGCACCAAACTTAGGAAGGAGTCCAAGAAGAACAAGGAAACCAGCGGCATAGTAAATTGGCAAGCGAGTCTTGATACCTGACAATTTCACAAGACCAACGTTTTGTGAAAAACCAGTGTATGGGAAGGTGTTGAAGAGTCCACCAAGGAGAACAGCCAAACCTTCAGCGCGGTAACCGTTACGAAGGCGAGTGCTATCGAGTGGTTCTTTGGTAATATCAGAGAGGGCCAAGTAAACTCCAGTTGATTCAACCATAGACACTGTAGCGATAATACACATCATGATGATTGATGACAACTCAAACTTAGGCATTCCGAAGTAGAATGGTGTTGGCACGTGGACAATAGGTGCCGCAGCCACTGGTGAGAAGTCAACCAAGCCCATGCTTGCTGCGATAGCAGTACCGACAATCAAACCAATCAAGATTGAGATGGATTTGATAAATCCTTTAGTGAAAATATTAATCAAAAGGATGATGAGAACGGTGATAGCTGCAAGGAAGAGGCTTTGACCAGTTGGTTTATCAACGTTGTTCCCCATATTTCCTATAGCGACAGGGATGAGGGTCAAACCGATAGTTGTGATGACTGATCCTGTAACGATAGAAGGGAAGAGATTGGCTACTTTTGAGAAGACGCCAGAAATGAGGATAACATAAATCCCTGAAACGATAAGGGCACCAAACATAGCACCGCTACCGTGTTTCTCACCAATCATAATAAGTGGTGCCACTGACTGGAAAGCAACCCCAAGAACAACTGGAAGACCGATACCGAAGTATTTATTAAGTTGAAGTTGGAGGAAGGTTGCTACACCACACATGAAAATGTCAGTGGAAATCAAGTAGGTTAATTCATGAGCTGAATACCCTAAGGCTCCAGCAATCATGATTGGAACCAGGATTGATCCCGAGTACATGGCAAGTAGGTGTTGCAGTCCTAGGACCGCCGCCTGCGAATGTTTCTCTTTATTTTGCATTAGATGTCTGCCTCCTTAAATACGACCTGACCATTTTCAAAACGATCCAAACGAGCAAGTGAAACGACTGGGTAACCAGCTTCTTCCAAAAGAGCACGACCATCTTGGAAGGATTTCTCGATAACGATTCCGACAGCTTCGACGTGTGCGCCAGCCTCTTCAATGATTTGAATCAAGCCTTTGGCAGCTTGGCCGTTAGCTAGGAAATCATCAACGATGAGAACCTTATCTTCAGGAGTGAGAAACTTGCTTGCGATAGAGACAGTACTAGTCACCTGTTTAGTGAAAGAGTAAACCTCAGCAGTGAGGATACCCTCATTCATTGTGATATTTTTAGCCTTCTTAGCAAAAATCATAGGGACATCTAAGGCCTCAGCTGTATAGAGGGCTGGTGCAATACCGGATGCTTCGATAGTCACCACCTTGGTGATGCCAGTATCCTTGAACTTTTCAGCAAAGACCCTTCCAATCTCACGCATGAGCTCAAAGTCCACTTGGTGAGTAAGGAAAGAGTCAACTTTGAGGATATTTTCCCCAAGGACATTCCCATCTTTGAGAATGCGGTCTTCCAGTAATTTCATATTACCTCCTATAAATTGAATAACAATGCTGTGTTTTGATTTATTTCAGAATCTATTGAGACTCTGACAAAAGCCAAAACAATCGAATAATAGAAAAAAGGCCTGCAAAGCAAGCCTTTAAAATCACAAAAAGACAGTGAAATCTTTCTATGACTAAATTAGCTTACTCATTGTTAGGTGTTACGGCACCTTGTAGAAACGTCACGCCCATTCGTGACATAAATAAGTAATGTTCTCATTGTTCGATGAAGCTTTCGATGGTTGATGATAAACCAACATCAACACTATTATAATACTATATTTTCTTTGAAGACTCAAAGAATTTTTCCATGAAAACGCACCCTTTAAAAAATTGGAAAATCCAATCTAACATTATCGTAAGATTTGCTGAGAAAGGGCACTTCTTATGTCATTTTTGCTATAATAGGAGGAAATGAGAGAGGTTAAATTATGCATAAGATTTTATTAGTTGAAGACGATGAGGTTATCCGTCAACAAGTCAAAAAAATACTAGAACAGTGGGGTTACGAAGTTGTTCTTGTTGAAGATTTTATGGAAGTATTATCTATTTTTGTAAAAGAAGAACCCCAATTGGTTCTTATGGATATTGGTTTACCTCTATTTAACGGTTATCACTGGTGTCAGGAAATACGTAAGGTCTCCAAGGTGCCGATTATGTTCTTGTCCTCTAGAGATCAAGCCATGGATATCGTTATGGCAATCAATATGGGTGGTGACGATTTTGTGACTAAACCATTTGACCAAAATGTTCTCCTAGCAAAAATTCAAGGGCTTTTACGTCGTTCTTATGAGTTTGGTAAGGATCAGAGCCTCTTGGAATATAGAGGTGTGATATTGAACCTCAAAGCCATGGATTTGGTTTATCAGGGAGAAGTCGTTTCTTTGACTAAAAATGAGTTTCAGATTTTACAAGTTCTCTTCGAGCGTTCTGGTAATATTGTTAGCCGTGAAGACCTCATGAAGGAGCTTTGGAATAGTGACTTCTTTATTGATGACAACACTCTCTCTGTAAATGTGGCACGTTTACGTAAGAAATTAGAGGCAGTCGGTTTGAATGATTTTATAGAAACTAAGAAAGGTGTCGGCTACGGGTTGCGTCATGATGGGTAAGCGTCAATTTATCAAATACCATATTAGATCTCGTCTGCCTTTCTATCTCTTGGTTATCTTTAACGAAATCATCTTGCTTTTGTTTGCCTTTTTATTTGAAGAGGTGGCAGATGTTCTTTATTATTCCCTGGCAATTCTGACTTTTGTGACCATCATTATGCTGGCTTGGGACTTGTTTAGATCCTACCGTTCTTATAAGCTAGCATATCTATATGAGGAAATCACTCCCTTAAGTCCCTTGGAGTTTTACTTAGCCCAGATCTTGGAAAATGCAAGGAAGAACCAGATGAATCAGACTGAGGAGGAGCGTAAGCGTTATACAGATTTGATGGACTACTACACTCTTTGGGTTCATCAAATTAAGACGCCAATAGCGGCTAGTCAATTGTTGGTTCAGGATGTCGCAGATAGGAATACTAGGTCTCTCTTGGAGCGAGAAATCTTCAAGATCGATGCCTACGTTCATTTGGTTTTGCAGTATTTACGTTTAGAAAACTTTCATGATGATTTGCAGTTGAAACAGGTTGCATTAGAACAATTAGTTAAAGAAGTTGTTAGAAAGTATAGTCTTTTCTTTATTCAAAAAGGGTTGACTATTAACCTAGATGACTTGAATGTTAAGGTTATTTCAGATGAAAAATGGCTATTAGTCATCATTGAGCAGGTCTTGTCAAACAGTTTGAAGTATACAAAGAGTGGCGGTATTGAAATTTACTTCAAAGATAATACGCTTTATCTTAAAGATTCTGGGATTGGTATTAAGGATAGTGATATCTTACGGGTTTTCGAGCGTGGCTTTTCAGGTTACAATGGCCGATTGACTCAGCAGTCGTCTGGGTTAGGTCTCTATCTTTCAAAGAAAATTGCTGATCAGCTTGGACATGAGATTAGTATTAGCTCCCAAGTAGGTCAAGGAACGACAGTTTCCATTCATTTTCAAAAGAAGAAGTTAGCCATTGATTGATAACTTACAAAAGTGTAAGAAATTAGATGACAAATGAAAGCAAGGGTTATGGTTTTGACCCTGCTTTTTCTATAAAATGGTATCAGAAGTTAAGTAAGAGATTCTTAAAATCTCTCCAAAATCTACTAAAATAAAGGAGCTTATTATGACATTACTAGATGTTCAACATGTTAAAAAAATTTATAAAACACGTTTTAAAGGAAATCAGGTTGAGGCCCTTAAAGATATCCATTTTACGGTTGAAAAGGGTGAGTATGTTGCTATTATGGGTGAGTCTGGCTCAGGAAAATCAACCCTGCTCAACATCCTTGCTATGCTTGATAAACCAACGGCAGGGCGTGTCTACCTTAATGGTATGGACACAGCAACCATTAAAAATAAGGATGCTTCCAGTTTCCGTCGTGAAAAATTAGGATTTGTTTTTCAGGATTTCAATCTTTTAGATACCCTATCTGTTAAAGATAATATCTTGCTACCTTTGGTCCTTTCTCGACGTCCACTTAAGCAAATGATGACGCAAGTAGAAGCAGTCAGTCGTCAATTGGGAATCCATCCCTTGCTAGAGAAGTACCCTTATGAAATTTCAGGTGGGCAAAAGCAAAGGGTTGCAGTTGCGCGTGCAATCATCACTAAACCAGAAATCCTTTTAGCAGATGAGCCAACAGGTGCCTTGGATTCAAAATCTTCAGCGGCTCTCTTGGATGTCTTTGATACTATTAATACCAGCGGTCAGACCATTCTTATGGTAACTCACTCTACATCGGCCGCCAGTCGTGCTCAGCGTGTTTTGTTTATTAAGGATGGTATTCTTTATAATCAAATCTTTAAAGGGGATAAGTCTGAACATCAAATGTTCCAAGAAATTTCCGATACACTAACTACAATGGCAAGTGAGGTGAATTAATATGTTTCGTCTAACCAATAGACTGGCTTTATCCAATCTCATAAAAAATCGTAAGCTATATTATCCGTATACATTGGCAACTATTCTGGTTATTGCTATTACCTATATTTTTACATCTTTAATGCTTAATTCGCATCTGGATAACTTACCTGGGGCAGATTCTATCAAGATGGTTTTGGGGTTGGGACTTGTAATTGTCGCCCTATCATCTGGGATTATTGTTCTCTATGCTAATAGCTTTGTCATGAAAAATCGTTCAAAGGAGCTTGGTCTCTATAGTGTGCTAGGATTGGAGAAGCGTCACCTCTTTAGCATGATATTAAAAGAAACGATGATTATGGGGGGTGTGACTTTACTTCTAGGTATAGGTGTAGGGGCGCTATTCGATAAACTCATTTATGCTTTTCTTCAAAGGATTCTCGGAGAAAGTACAGGTTTGGTTTCAACCTTTCAAGTAATGACTATTCCTATTGTTCTTGTCATCTTTGCTTGTATTTTTAGTTTGTTGGTTTTGGTAAATGGTTTCCGATTACTACGGCTTAATCCTTTACAATTAACTAAAGATGGCCTTAAGGGTGAAAAAAAAGGACGTTTCCTAGTTATTCAAACCCTTTTAGGACTTGGGGCTATGGGATGTGGTTACTATCTTGCTCTCTCTGTTAAGAATCCAGTAACAGCTATTATCAGTTTTTTCCTAGCTGTTTTACTGGTCATTTTAGGGACTTATCTTCTTTTTAATGCCGGGACAACAGTAGTTCTGCAACTCTTGAAAAAGAAGAAAAGCTATTATTATAAGCCTAATAATATGATTTCCATTTCCAACCTTGTCTTTCGGATGAAGAAAAATGCGGTTGGGCTGGCGACCATTGCTATCCTCTCAAGTATGGTTCTTGTGACACTTGTAGGTGCTGCAAGTATCTATGCTGGAAAAAAAGACTATCTGGCCAGTTCTGCTCCACATGATTACTCAGTTATCGGAACGAATGTAGATGTGACAAGTACACAGAAGGTTATGGATGATTTCTTATCACAGTCGGGAAATCAGGTCAATAAAAAAACGGAAGCAACTTACCTCTACTTTGGTATCAAAGAACAAGAAAAAAACAAGTTAACCATCTTTTCTAAGAATGAAAGAAAAGTTGTACCAAAATCAATTTTTCTTGTCTTCTCACAAGATACTTATAAACAATTAACAGGTAAAGACCTCAACCTGACTTCAAATCAAGTTGGCTTATTTACTAAAAATAAAACATTGAAAGATCAAAAGAGTGTCTCTATCAATGGTCAAAACTATCAGATTAAGAATGGCCTTAATGACTTTATTAAAGGTAAAGTGCCCAATAACTTTACAATCATATCTTCTAATTATAGCTACCTTGTGGTTCCTGATACGGATGATTTTAAAGAAAGTATCAAAGGAACAGCAACCACTCAGACTACCTATATTGGTGTTAACGTCAAAGACCCTGCACATGATGCCAAGAAAAATTCAGATTTGTTAGATAAACTCGCAGATGAAGAAATGCAACAGTTAGCTGGACAAACTACTGCTGCCCCTTGGTTTTCCCTCGTTTCTAATAGCCGATATGCTGTAGAAGGGGGGCTAAATGGCTTTGTTAGCGGAACATTATTTATCGGTATTTTCTTATCTATCATCTTTATGATTGGTACAGTTCTTGTGATTTACTATAAACAGATTTCTGAAGGTTATGAGGATCGCGAGCGCTTTGTTATTCTTCAAAAGATTGGTTTGGACGATCAACAAGTCAAGAAAACTATTCGTAAACAAGTTCTTACCGTCTTTTTCCTCCCTCTGATTTTTGCCTTTACACACTTAGCCTTTGCTTACCATATGATCAGTTTGATTGTACGTCTTATTGGGGTTCTCAATCCAGATCTTATGTTAGTGGTCACTATTATTGTTTGTGGTGTATTCTTCCTAGCCTATGTCTTGGTTTTCGCCCTAACGTCGCGTTCTTATCGTAGAATCGTATCAATGTAACTTACATAGAGTCTAGTTCATGCTAGGCTCTATTTCTTTTATGCTATAATAGATGAAAGAATTATAAATCATCGGAGAAAACACATGTCACAGACTATTGATGTCAAACGTTATGAGGAATTGGCACGTCAAAAGCAGGGGGAGCACCGTAAGTTTCTCGCACAGCTCAAGAAGAAGGCCCCTAAAAATTTAGATAAGATTGTTCAGGAGGTGCATAATGAAGTATTTCAAGAAATTGATTGTACCCAGTGTGCAAATTGCTGTAAGACGCTAGGACCAGATTTCACAGAGCAGGACATCACTCGTATTGCAAAGCATTTTCGTATGAAGTTACCTGCCTTTGAGGAGATGTACTTACAGGTAGATGAGGATGGTGATAAGGTCTTCAAGTCTATGCCTTGTCCATTTTTGGGGCCTGATAATCTCTGTGATATCTATGACGTCCGCCCCAAGGCTTGTGCAGCTTTTCCCCACACGAATCGTAAGAAAATTTATCAGATCAATCATCTGACCATCAAAAATACGCTTTTCTGTCCAGCAGCCTACCTCTTTGTGGAAAAACTCAAGGACAGAATTTAGGGAGGACAAGCCATGAAAGCATTATTAAAAATAGAATGGATAAAAACATGGCGTAGCTGGCCAGTCTTTATCATGGGAATCAGTCTTGTTTATTTTGGCTTATATTGTAGTAGAAACAGGACTTGCATTCTTTATCAAGTCTCATAGAGAAAGTAATTGAGGTTAAGGGAGAAATAATGGATATTTGGCAGAAAATGTATGAACAGGCCCAAGCCTTGTATCAGCCACAGGAAGTCTCAGACTTTGTCTATGCTAGGCACGTTGTGGCTGCCGTTGAGGCTGAAGATGGGCAAATTTTCACAGGCTTTTGTATGGAAGGGACGTGTGGTGTTTTCCATCTATGTGCTGAAAGGGCTGCCCTTTTCAATATGTATCAAGAAACTGGTCAGACTAAGGTCAAGCGTATTATTGCCTTTCGAGACCAGCCACCTCACGGTGGACCGTCTGGTATGCCTTGTGGAGCCTGTCGAGAATTTTTAATGGAACTCCATCCTGATAATCGAAACTTGGAGTTCATGGTCGATTACGAGACACGTCAAACTATCACTCTGGGGGAATTGATACCACTGTGGTGGGGAGAAGAACGGGCCCAGCAGTTTGAAGAGAAGTCGAAAGACAAGGCTTAAAGTTTATAGAAATCTCTAAGCTCTCGCCATTCAAGTGCGAGGGGTTATTCTTTTTGAAAAAATTCAGAAAATTCCAAACATATCTTGAAATTCAAAATGAAAGTGTTATACTATATCATGAAAATAGAAAGAAGGTTACACTATGGATTCACTTGTATCTTTTAGTAAATGGCTCAGCAAATGGTTTACTGTAGCTGTTATTCTCTGGGCTGTCTTTAACTACGCCTTTCCAGCAACAAGTAGTTGGGTCATTCCCAATACAGCTTATTTGCTTGGTTTGATTCTCTTTGGTATGGGGCTTACCTTGACCACTGAGGATTTCAAGCGTATTGCTAAGCGTCCAATTCCTGTTATCCTTGGGACTGTTGCCCACTATGTCATCATGCCTGGTTTGGCTTGGTTGCTTTGTATGATTTTCCATCTTAAGGGTGCGACAGCAGCAGGTGTTATCCTAGTTGGGTCTTGTCCGAGCGGAACTTCATCTAGTGTCATGGCCTTTCTTTCAGGTGGGGATGTCGCCTTAGATGTTTCTATCGAAACCCTTTCAACCCTTTTGGCACCACTCATGATTCCAACCCTCTTGTCATTCCTGGCTGGTCAGTACGTGAGTGTCCCTGCCCAAAGCCTCTTCCTAAGTACCTTGCGTATCGTTGTTGTTCCTATTATCTTGGGTGTGGTTATCCACTCTATTTTTGGTAAGAAAATCGATGCTATCATTAAGATTATGCCTTTGATTTCACAGGTTGCCATCCTCTTGATTGTTGGGGCAGTGGTTTCTGCCAACCATGCCAATATTTTCACAGCAGCGACAGCTCTTGTCATTCCGGTTGTCATGCTCCACAATCTTTGTGGTTATGCCCTTGGTTTTGGATTTTCAAAACTCCTTGGTTTGGAAGAACCTCAACAAAAAGCCATTACCTTCGAAGTGGGTATGCAAGACTCAAGTTTGGGGGCAACGCTGGCCATGAAATATTTCGTGCCACAAGCTGCTATCCCATCAACTATCTTTAGTATTTGGCATAATATCTCAGGTTCTATCCTCTCATCATGGTGGAAGAACCATTCAAAAAATAATCATTAAGATAAATGAAAAGCTGATCTTTGGTTGGCTTTTTTTACGTCACATGACAAATGTCATATCATGTCATGACATCTGGTGCTAAAAAGAGAGCGACCAAAAAGATATACTTTAGTCATAGCTTAGAAATAATAAAAACGAAAGAGGTCATCTCATGAAAATCAAAACATCTTACATTATCTACGCTGTTATCGCAACTGTCTTCGCTGGACTTAGCATGTTTACTGATATCTTTGAAAAAGGCAACTTTGAAGCTATTTTCTCAAATATTGGCATGATTATTGGCTTGTCTATATCAGCCTACATTCTCATCACCATGGCTAAAAGTTTTATCGACCTTGTCATTAATGAATTGAAAAACTAGGAGGCCCAGTATGAAATTATTGAAAATACTAAGCATTATGCTTCTAGCAGCAATTTGGACCACCCTCTTTGTCTATGTCCTACTTCATGGCAGCAGTGATATTCTCTACAGTGTTATGGGTGTCTCAGTTGCAGCTTGTTATGTCTTTTTAGCCTTCTACCAAAAGAAAGGAAATCACAAACATGAGTGAAGCAGTCCTTCAAGTCACAAATCTTGTCAAAAAGATCAAAGGGAAAACGATTTTAGACCATATTAGTTTTGAGGTAGGACAAGGCGATTGTCTTGCCTTAATTGGGCCAAATGGTGCTGGTAAAACGACCTTGATGTCCTGCATTCTTGGTGATAAGAAAGCTAGTAGCGGTCAAGTCCTTATCAAGGGCAAAAAGGGGAAAGCGCAAGATCAAATTGCTGTTCTCCTTCAAGAAAATACCATTCCCTCACAACTAAGAGTCAAGGAACTGATTGCTTTTTTCCAAGATATTTCTGAAAATGGCTTATCTAAAGTAGAGATTCAAGAATTCTTACAATTCAAGGACGACCAGTATCAGCAGTTTGCGGACAAACTCTCAGGGGGACAAAAACGTCTTCTTGCCTTTGTTCTCTGTCTTATTGGCAAGCCTGACATTCTCTTTTTAGATGAGCCGACAGCAGGGATGGATACTACGACGCGCCAACGCTTTTGGGAAATCATCAATGATCTGAAAAAGTCAGGTGTGACCATTCTCTATTCGTCCCACTATATCGAAGAAGTCGAGCACACAGCTGACCGCATTTTGGTCCTTCATCAGGGGAAACTCATCAGGGATACTACGCCACATGCTATGCGTAGCGAGGAAAAGGAAAAACAAGTCACCTTACCAAGTCGCTTTGCACCAAGTCTTGATAAACTGGCAGCCATTTATGATGTGACTGAAAAACGTGATGTTGTCACCTTTATGACTAAAGATATTGAAAGTGTATGGAGTAGTTTACAAGCTCAAGGCTGTCGCATTTCTGACATTGAAATTCAAAACAAGACACTTTTAGATAGCCTATTTGATAGTACAAGGGAGGACAAGTCATGAAAGCACTACTTAAAATCGAATGGATAAAAACATGGCGCAGTTGGCCTGTCTTTATCATGTCTATCGGAATGCCCGTAGGATTTTTCCTCTTGTATTCAGGTATGGAAATGAGTCCTGATCCAGAGTCACAAAAAGCTTTTATCTTGTCCTATATGTTGACCATGACTGGCTTTTCCATGTCCAGCTTTGGTTTCTTTACCTTCCCCTACATGCTTAGAGAGGATCAAACGGAGCACTGGTTAACCTACATCGAACATTCAAAAATCAGTATTCAGGCCTACTACCTCTCTAAAATCTTCCGTGTTCTTATGAACTTTATGGTAGCTATCTTAGTGACTTTCTGTGTGGGAGCTTTTGTGCGTGATGTTGAGATGCCATTCTCACATTGGCTCGGTTCAGGTGCTCTCTTACTCTTATCAAGCCTAGTCTTCCTATCCTTTGGCTTACTCCTAGCCCAAATTAAATCTCAACAAATCATGGCTATCGTCGGAAATATTGTTTTTCTTGGACTTGCTATTATCGGTGGTTCTTGGATGCCAGTAACCATGTTTCCAAAATGGGTTCAGCACATTTCTGAGTGGACACCTATCTATCATATCAATCAATTGGTAGTCAATTTTGCGAAAAAAGGGGAATTTTCATGGAAATCACTCATTTTTATCTTGGTCTATGCTACAATAGCTACAGGCTTAGCCCTTTTTATCAAATCTTACAGAGAAAGTGACCATGTTTAGAACTTACCAGAAAAATGATTTCGCTTATTTTGTTAGTCTGATTTTCCTAGTCTTCCCAGTATTGGGAGTCTTTAGTGGCTATTTTCCAGTTTGGACTCTAGTTTTGACAGGACTGTTTACCATTGCTTATCTCCTTATGGTGTATTTGAAAAAAGCCTATAGCAAGTGGATTCCCTTTCTGTGGTTTTACACTCTAGCTTACATTATCTTTATGTCCATAACCTTCCAGGGGGGGATGATGTGGTTTGTTTTTTTCAACGTCAATCTTCTCGTTTGGCGCTTTGAGGATAGCATATCATCTTATCGATTCTTATCCTTTCTAGCGACACTCTTGATTTTGACGTCATCATTCTTCCTGTTGACAGACGATTTGAGCACCCACCTCATGTCTATGGTTATTTCCCTCTTTTCTTTGGGAATGTACTATTTTCAAAACCGTATGCGTCAGGAGAGAAAGATGGAAGAGCAGAATCGGACCATCAATATCCTGTCCGCTGAAAATGAACGCAATCGTATTGGTCGTGATTTGCACGATACCTTAGGACACACCTTTGCCATGATGAGTCTCAAAACCGAGTTGGCTCTAAAACAGATGGACAAGAAGCAGTATGATGCTGCTAGAAAGAATCTGGAAGAATTGAACCAGATTAGCCGTGACTCCATGTACGAGGTGCGTGAGATTGTCAATCAGCTCAAGTACCGAACGGTGGCCGAGGAGCTACTGGAACTTGAGCGGCTCTTTGACCTATCTGATATCCTCCTGACCGTGGATAGTAGCCTTGACTTAGACAGCCTGTCACCCGTTAGCCAGTCGACCTTGTCCATGGTGCTTCGTGAACTGGCCAATAATGTCATCAAACATAGCCAGGCCGATAGCTGTCAGATTCGTCTAAGACGTGATCATGGTATTGTCCTTGAGTTTGAGGATGATGGTTGTGGGTTTAAGGAAGTCACTGGACAAGAACTACACAGTATCAGAGAGCGCCTCAGTTTGGTAGATGGAGACTTGGAAATTCTGTCTCAATCGCATCCAACAATCATTCGTGTGCATTTGAAAGAGGGAGGAAAAGCATGAAATTATTAGTCGCCGAAGACCAGTCAATGTTGAGGGATGCCCTCTGCCAACTCCTTATGCTGGAGGATGATGTCGAAGAGGTCCATGTGGCCAGTGATGGCCAAGAAGCCATTACTCTCTTGGAAAAAGAAGAGATTGACGTGGCCATTTTAGATATTGAAATGCCAATCAAGACTGGACTTGATGTCCTGGAGTGGATTCGTGCTAATCAAAGAGCAACGAAGGTCGTTATTGTGACCACCTTCAAACGAAAAGGCTATTTTAAACGAGCCCTTGCAGCCCACGTAGATGCCTATGTGCTCAAAGAGCGATCCATCAGCGACCTCATGGCGACTATCCATACCGTCTTAGCAGGTCAAAAGGAGTACTCACCAGAGCTTGTCGAAGGTGTCGCCTTTGACAATAATCCACTCAGTCAACGTGAACAAGAAGTCTTGGCCATGGTTGCCCAAGGTTCAACCAACCAAGAAATCGCTGAAAGCCTCTTTCTTTCAAATGGAACTGTCCGAAATTACATGACAGCTATCCTGACCAAACTTGATGCAGGCAACCGAACAGAAGCCGTCCGCATTGCCAAAGAAAAAGACTGGTTGGGGTGAGGAGAATTGGAAGAGTTCCAAAGCCACCTCTAATCTAGACTTGTTATATACACCAATCCTTCAGGGCCATATACCGCCAAGTATGTTTTTCTATAAATGCTTTATATCAGGCTCTTTTCTACCATTTGTCAAGTCTATCAAGGCTTTAAGTAAAAAAAGAGATA
>OKER01000061.1_pt1 | contig 34177 bp, 22 predicted proteins | sample 1610031 | NCBI WGS metagenome assembly OKER01 (sample SAMN04436611, study PRJEB24849) | human gut metagenome | biome: human gut; feature: NICU; material: stool | host: Homo sapiens | place: USA: Saint Louis, MO | collected 2009-12-31
ATTATTCTGTCTCAACAAAAATCCTCCTTTAATATATTAATTAGTGGTCGGGAAAACTTATCTAATATAACACTTTAGGGGGGACTTTTTTATACATCGCTAAAAACTTGTCGGAACCACGAGCATAGCTAGTGGTTTTCGTGACACAAAAAACTGCCATTCTCTTAAGAATGACAGTAGCTTTTAACCTTATTAAGAAGGTGAGCCTTAAGACTCATTTATACTACTTAAGCAAGTTCTTTGAGAAACTCCACTAAGATAGCTGCTGATTGTTTACCCGCCTGAATAATAAATTCGTCAAAGGTAATATTAGCGTCATGGGCTGCTGTATCACTCATAGCACGAATAACGATGAAAGGTTTCTTGACACTGTGTGCAGCTTGAGCAATGGCTGCTCCTTCCATTTCCACGGCTAAGACTTCTGGAAAATGCCCTTTAATAGCATCAATCTTATCCTGACCTGCAATAAAGCTATCTCCTGTCGCAATAAGACCAATTTTAGAGTCGATAGAGGCTTGAGCCAAAACCTTTTCAAAAGTCTCTACAAAGCTAGAGTCACTTTCAAAGTAGAGTGGTTGCATAGACATTTGCCCATAGTCATAGCCAAATGCTGTCAAATCAACATCGTGGTAGGCTAATCTTGATGCCACAACCACGTCTCCAATCTTAAGTCCAGGTGCTACTGCTCCTGCAGAGCCAGTGTTAATTAGGGCATCAACCTCAAAGTGGTCTGCTAGAACCGCCACAGACATAGCTGACATAACCTTCCCTACACCTGATTGCACCAAAACAACATCATGTTTGCCCAAACGTCCTGTATAGTAGGTGTTACCTAAAACAATTTCTTCAACTTTATTTTCCAATTGCTCCACTAGAAGCACTAATTCCTGCTCCATGGCAGCGATAATTCCGATTTTCATATAGTTCCTTTTTCACTTGTAATCTTAACAGAGATCAGCAAATACATCCATCCAACTCACAGACTTTTTAGAAATAAAAGACAGCAACAATGAGAATAATTAAGAGGACGACAATCCAAAAGAGAATGCGATTAAGCTTGTGCTGAAATTGATTACGTTTAGCATTCTCAATCCGGCGGCTCTTGTATGTAGAGGGCTGATAATTTGCCTCATAATCCTCATCATAGAACTCTTCCTCGTAGTCCTGATAATAAGGATGATCCTCTAAGTCAATTTTCCCACGCTTGGCCTGCTCAATGACATCGTCAGTCAAAAGTGGCTTACTCATAACTTATTTTCCTCCAAAATGAAGTGCATAGTACTGGAGAGCAATGATGGTTTTAGCATCCTGAATAGCACCTGAAGCTACGAGTTCCATACACTCCTCATAAGTCAACTCATAAATTTCAAGAAACTCATCTTCGTCAAGTGGACGTGGATTTTCAACAGGCTTGAGGTTTGTAGCCACATAGAGTTTAATTTTTTCATTACAGAAACCAATGGCTGTGTAAAACTCATGAATCAATTTAAGGTCACCCTTATACTGAGTCTCCTCTTCAAGTTCACGCGCAGCTGCAGCCATCTCATCGCCAGCCTCACCGACCTCCAGTTTACCCGCAGGAATCTCGTAGGAAACTGCCTCAATAGCCTTACGGTATTGCTTGACGATAATAACTTTCCCTTCAGGGGTAACAGCTAAAACGGCCACTGCTCCCTTGTGGAAAATCAGTTCACGGCCAGCTGTCTTACCGTCTGGCAAGAGAACTTCATCCACTGCAACTTCAAAAATATGTCCCTTAAATTTTGACTCACGTTTGAGTGTTTTTTCTTCAAACTCCATGACTTGACTCCTTTAATCTATGAGCCCAATCTAATTCATCTCTTCAATAGAAGCAAGACTTAGATAGGCTTAAGCCTACTTTTGTTGGCTTGGGTGGTGAGGTTTCTTAATAGCGTAGCCTTCTTTATTGACCTGACGGCCGCGTCCAATAGCTACGCTGTCAGCTGGAACATTATCCGTAATGGTTGAACCAGCTGCTGTAAGTGCATTGTCCCCGATTTCAAGCGGTGCAATCAAAGTTGAATTGCTTCCGATAAAGACGTTGTTAGCAATTTGAGTCTTGAATTTATGTTGACCATCATAGTTTACAGTGATCGTCCCTGCACCAAAATTAACATTAGAACCAACTTCCGCATTACCAATGTAGGTCAAGTGACCAGCCTTAGTATTTTCACCGATAGTAGAACCCTTAACCTCGACGAAGTTACCGATATGAACGCCTTCTTTGAGCATTGAATCCGGACGAATATGGGCAAATGGACCAACGGTAACACCTTTTTCAACCACTGAATACTCAATCATTGAGTTAGTGATAACGGTATTGGCACCGATAGTTGAATCAACAATATAAGTCCCATTGGTCAACACTGACTCTGCTCCGACTTTAGTTTGTCCTTTAAGCGTAACATTAGCTTCAACCACAACGTCCGGTGCAATTTCCACATCTACATCAATGTATGTCGCATTTGGATTTTGGAAAGTAACACCATTAATCATGTGAGTCTTATTAATACGACGACGCATAACATCTTCTGCCGTAGCTAGGGCAACACGGTCGTTAACTCCAAGACTTTCTTCAAAGTCACGAAGGGTAAAGGCACCTACCTTTTCACCATTTTCACGGAAAATAGAGATGACGTCCGTCAAATAATATTCCCCTTGAGCGTTGTTAGTATTAATATTTTTAAGTGCTTCGAAGAGACGTTTATTGTCAAAGACATAAGTTCCTGTATTAATTTCTTTAACCTGTTGTTCAAACTCATTTGCATCTTTTTGCTCAACAATCTTAGTGACTTCACCATTTTCATTACGGATGATACGGCCATATCCAAATGGATTGTCGGCAGTTGCAGTCAAGATAGTGGCAATATTTTTGTGATTAACGTGGAAATCAATAAGGTTTTTAAGGCTTTCACCGGTGATCAAAGGTGTATCCCCAGCGATAACAAGCGTTCGTCCTTCAAGTCCAGCCAACTCTTCTTCAGCCATCATTACTGCGTGACCTGTCCCCAACTGCTCTGTTTGCATAGTGAAGGCAGATTGACCATCCAAAACCTCACGAACAAGCTCAGCCTTGTGACCAATAACAGTAACATTTTTAGCTGGTTCAATAGCTGAAACTGCACGGAAAACATGCTCAAGCATAGTGATGCCTGAAACCTTGTGCAATACTTTTGGAAGATCTGATTTCATGCGAGTTCCTTTACCCGCAGCAAGGATAATAGCGTAATTACTCATTTTCTTTTTCCTTCTTAATATTTTTTTGTAATGATTTCTTTCGTGACGGTCTTAACCTTGAGCCCCAAATCTCAGGACCTTATCTTCCCACTGGGATGGCCAACTCAAGAAAGGAGAGCTTGAAAAAGCACAATTTCTCATTTATGAGAAAATATATCTTTCAGAATAACCGTTTTTAACGGCGTCTGATTATCTATAATCGCCCTATTATACCATAAATAAGAAAGTTTTGGCAGAATGGACGGTATTGAAAAAAGAGCTAACGCTCTTTTTAGAATAATCTTTTTTGAGACTTTCCTGAAGTGAGTGCGGACGTCAGCGATCTTCTTCGAAGCTCCATGACTAATTTTTGAGCCCCTTCACTTTTTAATTTCTAGGCTCAGGCTAAAACAGTTCCCCAAACTGTTTTACTCTCAAAAATTCCGAGTTCTTGAAACACAAGTGTTTCAAGAACTTTTCCCACAGCGGAAAGTCTCGTTAAATGCTCGTTTAAATCAAGTCTAAACAAGATTAGAGTTACTTATCCTTTACCGGGGGTAAAATGATATCACCTTTATGACTTCTCTTGTTTGACATAAGTCCCTTGTAACTTGCCATGTAAGATATAATCTACAGATTTGAGCTCATCAATAGTCCGACAATCAAGGGCACACATGATGAGACGAAGGTCATCCTTCCAGCCATTGATAATAGCCACAACTTTATCCACAGAATAACATTCCACTAATTCAAGGACTGTTCGCGATAGACCTACGCCTTTTGCTCCTAAGACCAGACATTTAACCATATCAAGTGGATTGCGCACTCCGCCAGAGGCTAGGATTTCCACATTATCACGAAGGTCTTGGGCTTGCAAGAGGGTCTGAACAGTGCTTTGTCCCCAGTCATTGAGGTAATCACGGTTACCGCCTCGACTATTTTCAATATAGGCAAAGCTAGTTCCACCACGACCTGAGATATCCACAGTCTTGATGCCTTGAGACATGGTGTAACGAATGGTTTTCTCATCCATACCAAAGCCGACCTCCTTGAGCACAAGAGGAACCTCTATTTTCTGTGCATAAGCCGCCACATTTTCCTTCCAAGTGTGAAAAAAACGCTCTCCCTCAGGCATGAGAAGCTCCTGCATAAGATTAACATGGAGCTGTAAAAAGACTGGATCCATAGCTTCCACCGTCTTAAGCCCCATATCCACAGACTTATCAACACCGATATTGGTCGCAAGGTCTAAGTCTGGAAACTCTTGACGATAGTCAAAGGATTCTGGTGCCTCTCCTTTTAAAGCAGCACTGTAGGAACCCGTCACCATGAGAATACCTGTTCGACTGGCCACCTCAGCTAGTTTTCGATTGACAGCGCCACCTTTAGCGGAACCACCTGTCATGGCATTGATATAAAAAGGAAATTTCCAATCTTGTCCCGCAAAATGTGTGGACAAGTCAATCTGATCTAAATCATAAGTCGGTAGAGACTTGTGGATAAGTTCCATATCGTCAAAACTATTGTAGGGCGACTGGTACTTAAGGGCATAATGGATGTGATCGTCTTTACGATTTATCATAGGTTATTTCTTTACTTTCTTGCGTAATTATATCTACTAAGCTGACCCTAAATCTCATACAAGAGCTCTATGCCTGCCTGTTGCCAGCGCTCAACTAGATCATCTCGGCTAGCTTGGTCAAATACAAAGGCGATACCGCAGTCACCACCTCCAGCTCCAGAGGATTTAGCGATAACATCAAGTCCTTGTTCAGCTTCTTTGAGTTTTTTCAACTTGTCCACATAAATATCTGGACTTAATGATTCTAGCTGGTCACTAACTGTTTGAAGGCTGCTCTTAAGCAAATTCTTATTTCCTGTTTCCAGTGCCTTGATGGCATCTTGGACGGCAACTTCTGTTTCACTTAAATACTTGCTTGATATACGAGATTTGGCCATTTTAACCATGTCTTTTGAAATAGCAGCTTGCTTGGTCCATCCCACCACGAAGCGAGCTTTAAGTACTGACACTACTGGACTAATATGATAACCCCAGTCTATTTCCAAAAGTTCGGATAGAGTCATTTGATCTATAAGCTCAGCTATTTTTGCACGGTCAAAGGAGCGATAGGAAACCAGAGTCTCGTATATGATACAAGCTAAATCTCCCATAGAACCATTGTCCCCTTGCTTGAGGAGGGTGTAACTAGCTAGCCTAAAGAGACTGTCTTTGGATAAGTCTTTCTGAAGCGCTGCTGCTAAGGCCTTAAGGGTCAATACCACAACTGAACCAGATGAGCCAATACCAAATTTAACCCCATCTCGTCCCAACTTTCCAGTGATTGAAAGGTCCAGAGCGGGCAACTTCTCACCACAATAGGCCTCAAAAGTATTCAAGGCCTCTTGAATGAGGGCGTAATTTGCGTCTGGCTCACGGCCCACACTGTAGTCAAACATGTCTGAAGACAGCTGTGTGCTTGGAGCTTTCTTGACCTCTGCTGACATAAAAATAGGAATAAATTGAATTAGGGCTGTCTGTCCCGGTGTTAAGACAGAATATTCTCCAGCAATGTAGAGTTTCCCACCTGTTTTTACTGTGACCTTATTGACCAACTGCTTAAGCATCTGGCAACTCCTTGGTTCTTGAAACGATGACCCGATAATCCTTGCGGAAGTGGTCTGCTAGGCGGTCAAGGTCTTCTTCCAGACAGAGCACCTTGACATTCGGTCCTGCATCCATAGTGAAATAACATTGCTCACCAGAGGCACGGAGGGACTTAACCTTGTCCATAGCCTGATAAGAGGCTTCCGTTAAATATGAAAATGGAGGGTTAGCCGTACTTGTGGTTTGGTGCATACGAAGGGCATTGGCTTCAGTGAGCTCACCCACCGCTTGGAAATCATTTGCTTTGAGATAGGCCAACATATTCTTATAATCTAGCTCAGACTGTCTGATCCACTCTGGGAAAGAAGTCGATGTTTCGGTACACAATTTCATACCGTCTCGGCTAGATACGGGTTTCTTTTGATCTGTCAAAACCAACATAATCATAGCCAATTTGAGATCTGTTTCAACTGGATAAACCTCACCACTATCCTTGTTCCAAGCTGCCAATGGACCAAAGAAAGACCGTGATGATGAGCCTGAGGCAAACTTGGCAATTTGAGCTAATTCAGACTGCGTTTTTCCTACTTGGAAGAGCTCGTTAGCGGCCTTGACCAAAGCTGAAAGACCTGAAGAACTTGATGATAGACCCGCTGCTGTTGGCATATTGTTCCATGTTTCGATTTTGACATGCTGATTTGGATTAGTACGGAAGAGATCTAAAACCTTGCTGGCCTTAGTCGTCTCTTTTTCCCCTTGGAGCTCGTCATCGATATACATGACATCACTGGTCGCATCCTCAGGCAGAAAAGACAACTTGGTTTCCGTATACATATTCTCCAAAGTCAGTGAGATACTGCTGGTTGAAGGAATCATACGCTCCGCATCTGCCTTACCCCAGTATTTGACAATAGCAATATTTGCGTACGATTTGACGCTTACAGGCTTTCTATCCACGTGTTTACGGCTCCTTTTTCTTGAAGTTTTTTAGCAATCGTTTGGGCTTGATCTTTGGTACTTGTTAGGGCAATAATACAGCCACCCAGTCCTCCACCTGACATCTTTGCTCCCAGTGCACCGTGATCCAGAGCAGTTGCTACTAGAAGGTCCGACAAGTCACAAGACACACCTAAAGATTTAAGATGATTATGGGCTTGAGACATGAGCTGACCAAGAAGCTTTTGATCCTTGGCTTTGAGGGTTAGTTCTGCCTGCTGACTTAATTCGCCCAGTCGGTTCAGATCTGATAAGGCATCTAGCCCGATAGCCTCAACCTTCTCCACAGCCTCACGGGTGTTTCCATGGATGCCCGTATCAGCAATGACCAAATAGGCACCTAAATTGACCTCGATTTCCTTGAAACCAATGTTTCGCGTAAAGCTGATGGCTTGGTCACTCAAACAGGTCTTAGCATCTAAGCCACTAGGTTTACTATGGGCAATAGTCTCTGCCTGATGAACCAACATTTCCAAGGTCTCCTGGCTAAGCTCTTGATCGGAATAATCAAAAACCGCACGAATAGCCGCAATGGCCACTGCAGCAGATGACCCCATGCCACGCTTTTCAGGGACGCTAGACGAAATATCATAGCTAATAGGCTGATTCTTGATTTCCAGATAATTAAGCGCTGAAAAAATCGCTGTCGTCAAGGGATCCTGAGCCTTGAGCGTCAAAGGAGTATCAGCCGCCTGAATCTGACAGACAACCTCAATATCCTTAAGAGGGAGAGCAAGGGCTGGATGGCCATAAACAACCGAGTGCTCCCCCATCAAAATAATCTTACTGTGGGCCTTGCCCACTCCTACTTTCTTAGTCATAAGTTATACACACCCACAGACCAATTGGCATACGAGTATCTTTCTAAGTTTTTCATACAGTTTCTAGTGGTGACTCAAGGTCTATCAAGCATTCAAAGGAGACAAAGAGCACCAATCTAAAGAATTTTCTTATAGCACTTCTATTTTATCATCAAAGCGCAAAAAAAGCGACATCTAACCTAGAGTGTCGCTTTGCATTAGAGATATGGTCCTAAATTGATATTTCTATCTTAAACTAGTACAATGCCAATGAGGTTAAAAAATGATTGATGTCGAAAAACTAATTAAACAGAACTCCGAACTAATGGCACTATTAAAGATTATCCACTCTTTCCAACTTAATGACTGTTGGCTTTGTGCTGGAACTTTACGCAATTATATTTGGGACTACTTAAGCACCGGAAATACATCTTCAAATATCAATTTCTCAGATATCGATGTCATTTTCTTTGATAAAAATATATCATATGAGCAAACTGTTGAAATAGAAAATCAAATAAAGAGAAAATATCCTGAATACAATTGGGAAATAAAAAATCAGTATTATATGAATATACATAGCCCTAATACTGAAAAGTATCTCAGCTCTACAGATGCTGTTTCAAAATTTCCCGAAAAATGTACTGCCATAGCTGCTAGACTAAATGACAATCAGGAACTAGAAGTATTTATTCCTTTTGGAACAGACGATTTGATTAACTTCAGAGTGTCACCCACACCGCATTACTTTTCAGACAAGGACCGACAAATGGTCTATAACGAGAGAGTAAAAAAGAAAAATTGGAACACATTCTGGCCAAACATTTCTATAGAATTTATCAAATAGATTAAACTATGATTTGAGATTTACTTTTTACAATACTTTCCGCTGTGAGAAAAGTTTCTGAAACTTAATAGTTTCTGAAACTCGGAATTTTTGAGAGTAAAACAGTTCGGGAAACTGTTTTAGCCCGAGCCTAGAAATTAAAAAGTGAAGGGGCTCAAAAATGAGTCATGGAACTTCGAAGAAGGTCGCTGACGACCGTACTCACCTAAGGAAAGTCTTAAAAAAATTTTGCTACGTTAAAAAAGAGCCTCTCGGCTCTTTTCATGTTAAATCGCAAACAAGTCGTTTAGGTTCTCAGCCATAGTTGGGTGAGTGAAGATTTGCTTAGCCAAATCTGTATATGGAATACCATGGTTCATAGCTAGGGTAATCAAATTGATAATTTCATGGGATTCTTGACCAAAGAGGGTCACTCCCAAGATTTCCTTAGTTTCAGGATTTACCACAGCTTTGAAGGCACCACGCAAATCGCCGTTCACATGACCACGAGGCATGCCTGCCACTGGCATTTCTTTAACTGCTACTGGCAAGCCTTGTTCCTTGGCTTGGTCTTCAGTAAGGCCAACCTGTGCCAAAGGTGGGTTAAGGAACATAGCGGTTGGAACAGCTCCACGTGTTTCAAGGTTATAGCTGCCATCACCAGTTAGGTAATTAAAGACAATACGGAAATCGTCTAGTGAGATGTAGGTAAATTGAAGACCACCATTAACATCACCCACTGCAAAGACACCAGGAACACTTGTTTCCAAATGTTTATTGACTTGGATACCACCGCGCTCAGTCAAGGCGATATCAGTATTTTCCAAGTGAAGAGGTTCGATATTAGGCTTACGTCCTGTCGCATAGAGGAGTGCATCAAAACGGAAGTCCCCTTTGTCAGTAACAACGACAACTTCATCACCATCATTCTTAACTTCGGAAGTTCTCACACCTTGCTCAAAGACAATGCCATCCTCTTCCATGTATTCCTTGGCCAACTTAGCAATAGATGGCTCCACACGTGGCAAGAAGCTAGTCGCTGCATCTAAAACAGTTACTTGGCTTCCCAAACGGTTATAAAGGCCAGCAAATTCAAGACCGATATTACCACCACCTAAGACACCCAAACGTTTTGGTAAGGCTTCAAGGGTCTGAATACCAGTTGAATCGTAGACATGCTTAGTTGTTGTCAAGCCAGGAATAGGCAAGACATTAGACACAGCACCTGTATTGATGACAATAGTCTCAGCTGTAAGCTCTTGACGGTCATCACCAGCCACCACTTCGATAACCTTATTTGACACGAAATGTGCTTCTGCATCAATGACATCAACGCCATTGTCTGCCAACATTTTATAATTCTTAGCATTAAGACGACCAGTCACCGCACCACGTTCTTTCATGGTATCGTCAAATGACCAGCCTTTCTCAGCCGCAACAATCATAGTCTTGGTTGGAATACACGCAATATTAATGCAAGTACCACCATACATAGCTTTACTGCGCTCGATGACAGCAACTTTCTTACCAGCCGCATTCATCTTAGCAGCCAAAGTTTTACCGGCTTTACCAAAACCGATAACAATCAAATCATAGTTTACCATTTCTGTATCCTCCTATATACTGCCATTCTATCATTTAATTTTTCAGATTGCACATATCTGAACTGGAAAATAAAAAAGCTACAGCTTTTATTGTAACCCCTTTCTAATCTGTTTTTAATAGATTTCAATAATTCCACTACCTAAGCCTTTTCTCGCAGAAATTCTAATATAATTTTATTAAATTGCTTACTTTCGATAAAGACCGCGTGACCCTGTTTGCCAAATTCATAATAGGAAGCACGGGGAATGTTGTTGGCAAGTTCTCTCGCACCATCCACTCATAGAACCAGATCTTTTTTATCTCCCAGAACAAGAGTCGGACAAGCGATTGCGTTTTTCTTTACTCGCAGACTTTAAAAGTAGCCTATTAATCAGATATAATTCTTTAAAACGGGATTTGACATAATGGCGCTTTCATTTTATCTAAAAAGCTCAAAAATAGCAAGTTAAAAATCTTCCCTCCTTTTTAAATCCTGAAATCTTGCTTCTAAAATACGACAAAAGAGCCCAACCAAGCGGCTGGGCTCTTAAGTTGTAAACTAAATGATCAAAAGAGTATTTTTCCTTAGGCACATCCTCCTTTTTATTTTCAAAAGCAGCACCAATTTAAAATCCTTAAGCTTTATGAAAAACTCTTAACAAAATAATCTAAGAGTCCTTGATCTGCTAATTGCTTATGACTCAAGAGAAACTCTGGATGATTGGACTTCCTTCCGTAACAGGTTCTTCATTACTAGTAATTCCAATTAAGGGAATAGTCAGTCGTCTTGCTCCTTAAAATAATCAAGTAGGGAAAGAGCGTTTTCCACATAGTAATTGACAGCTACAGGCAAGGCCTCATCTTTCACAAGGAAATCATCATGATGCCAGTCTGGGGCATCCTCCTCACCATTAGAGCCGACAAAGGCAAAGACCCCTGGTATTTCCTTTTGATAAGCCGCAAAGTCTTCTCCGCCTGTTGATGGAAGCGTTTCAATCACTTCTGCGAAGGATTTAGAATTTTCAAAGATGAGTGGTGTGAGAGTATAGTCATTGTAGGTCACGTAAGGTGAATTGCCCCAGCTTATCTCTACCTCAGCACCGAACTGATCTGCTGTCGCCTGAACAACCTTTTCAAAGCGAGCAATAACAGATTCACGAACCTTAGGTTCAAAGGTACGAATCGTTCCTTCGAAAAAGCCAGCTGCTGGAAGAACATTCCAGGTATTTCCAACTTCGATATGAGTGACTGACAATACAGCTGATTCAAAGGGCGATACCGTCCGAGCCACAATTTGCTGTAAATTATTAATGATAGTCGTAGTAACCAAGACCGTATCCACACCTAAGTCAGGACGGGCCGCATGGGATGAAACACCCTTGACATCAACCCTAAACTGCTCCACGCCCGCCATGATAGCACCAGAACGAAGTCCAATCTGACCAGGTTTCAAGTGAGGATTATTGTGATAACCAATGATAGCTGACACACCGTCAAGACCGCCCGCTTCAATGACCTGATAGGCCCCTTGGAAATTTTCCTCGGCTGGTTGGAAAATCAAGCGAACGGTCCCCTTAAGCTCTGCTTCTCTTTCTTTTAAAAGCTGAGCAGCTCCAAGCAGAGAGGTCTGGTGAAAGTCATGACCACAGGCATGCATGGCCCCATTTTCGCTGGCATAAGGAAGTCCTGTCTTTTCCTTAATGGGTAGGGCATCAATATCAGCACGCAAAGCAATAATCGGATGACCTGAACCAATCTCAGCGATGAGTCCCGTCTTCAAGGGATAATTTAAAGGCTCAATACCTAGATTTTTCAAATAAGCTTTCAAAAAGACTGTCGTCTCATGCTCCTCCTCAGAAACCTCTGGATGTTGGTGAATCTGATGACGCGTCTTTGCTAAATGATCGTAAAATGCTTCTGTCATAATGAACCTCCGTCTCTGATCAGTTTTGGATTGTCAATCCTTTTTTAAAACTCTCAATCGAATTGATTCCATCATACCACCAGAAACAAGGCTTGAGAAATTAAAAAAACTTATATAATATCATAAGTTTTACTTATACCCCTAGAAAAGACCGTCGTTATGGGCCTTACAGTATTAAGCCTAGTGATAGAATGGACCTATCAGGAGATTGAAAGTTCCTATCATACTTTAGTAGGAAGAAATGACTAGCCCAGATAAGTACGCAAAATCACTTTTTCTGCTTCCGTTAACGCTCGGTAGGATCCTACTGCTATCCCTTCATCAAGCTTAAACGCTCCAAAAGAAATCCGCTTAAGATAGGTCACCTTGACCCCATAAGCCAAGAACATCTTTTTCACTTGATGAAACTTACCTTCCGAAATCGTAATTCTAGCACAGCTCTTGTCGCTCGCAGAACTTAGAATTTCTAGCTGAGCTGATTTACAAATAGTACCATCCTCAAAGACAACACCTGACTCAAAAAATGCAGGTGCATCAGGCCCCAGAATATCATTAACCTCAACATAATAAGTCTTAGCCACATGATAGCGTGGGTGAAGCATGGCAAATCCCAAAGGACCATTGTTGGTAATCAGCACCAGGCCTTCCGTATCTCTATCCAAACGTCCCACAGGATAAAGACCCTCTCGCTGATCCTCAGACCTAATCAAATCAATGACTGTTTGGTGTTCCTTGTCCTTTCTAGCTGACACCACCCCTGACGGCTTATTCATAAGGTAGTAGACTTCTGGCGCATGTTCCAGTTCCTTACCAGAAACAGTGATGCTTTGAAGACTAGCATCCACATTAAGATTATCTCGATCCACCAGGACACCATCTACATATACCTGACGACTACGAATGAGCTTCTTGACCTGATTGCGAGAACCATAGCCTGCCTGTCCTAATAATTTATCTAAACGCATAACCTTATTGTACCACGGATAAGTATAGTCTAATAGTCTAAAAAAGCCTACCTAAGAAGGTAGACTCATATTACTAACAATTACACATTCACATGGAAGACCTGTCCAACCACATAGGTCACGAGCATAGTCAAGAGTCCTACGGTCAAGTTACGCAACATAGCTTGTTTAACGGGCGCTTTCCCAAGTTTGGCACTGATATAACCAGTCAAAATTAAGGTCAATGCAACCACAACCACAGTTACAGGAATACGATAAGGCTCTGGGAAAAGCATGATGGCTAGTGTTGGTGGCAAAGAACCCACTGAAAAAGCAAAGAAACTAGAGATGGCAGCATGCCATGGATTTGTGATTTCTTCTAAATCAACTCCATATTTTTCCTCAACCAAGACCTTGATAGGATTTTTACTGAAGGCCTGATTGACCTTAACTTCCGCTGCTGTTTCGCAATCCCCCTGACTGAGGAAGGTTTGGTACAAACTCTCTCTAGCTGCTTCAGGTGAGCGATCCAGGAGAGCTTGTTCCTTAGCGATGGCAGCTTCTTCCGTATCTTTTTGCGTTGAGACACTGACATATTCGCCACCGGCCATCGAAAAGGCACCAGCAAAAATCGCTGATAGGGCTGAAATCAAGATAAACCAGATGTTAGATGTCGCACTGGCCACACCGATAACCACTCCCGCAATGGAAATGATACCATCATTGGCACCCAACACGCCAGCTCTCAAAATATTTAAACGTTCTGCAAAATTCTTATCTTCCAATAGTGCACTCCTTTTTTAGAATGATTCTAAAAAATATTATAACAGTTATTTAGAATGATTACAAATAAGAAATTTGAAAAAGAAAGTTTTATGTCATCCCAATAAAAAATCAGACCCAAAAGGATGGTCTGATTCTAACACTATTTAGTCTTCATTCTCCAAATCGTCTAGCTGTTTTTCAAGACGCCTTCTCTCATATCTTCCCAGTGCAGCGAGAGCCCAATTCATAAAAAAGACAAAGGGAACATATATGGTATAAGTAATTGGCCAAACCATGAGATATCTAGGATCCAAGGGATTATTATGATAGACATCATGGTTGTACCGATAGTTAGCTGACATTATCATAAGGGTGATAAGCCCAGTCACTAGTAAACAACCTAGGACTGTCATACCAGAACCCCCAAAAGTGTTAACACTAAGTCGTGCAGATCTATAAATAGACCAAATACTACTTATCAACAATGGATAAAGTAAGTAATCAGCAGAGATGACACCATTGTTAAAGAGGGAGCCATAAACTAAGCATACAAGCGTCCCTGCAATCATTATGTAAAAACATTCAGCAGCAACTTTATTATTTAGAGCTTTCTCGCGTTCATCTGTAACCTTATTATTAACCAGTTTGAATTTCATCATCTTTACTTCCTTCCTAATCCTCCCAAAACAGTTGATCCAAGGTCCTGTCCAGTGTCTTGCAAATGGCAATGCATAAGGCTAGGCTGGGATTGTACTTTCCAACTTCAATCAAACCTATGGTTTGTCTTGTTGCACCTACAGCTTCTGCCAAGTCACCCTGGGTCATATCATGCTCTGCTCTAGCTGCTTTTAAACGTAAATTCTTTGCCACATGCCCCCTCCTTTTCATCATATCTGATATTATCGTCGAAATTGATTAGGTTCACCAGCTATTTTCATCTTAATTATACACTATATATTTCTATTTGCAATATATATGTGTCATAATTTTAGAAATAAATTGCAAAATAAAAAGCCAAGATTTCTCTCAGCTTCTTCACTATTTAAACTTAGGCTGGTGTTACATCCAAGCTCTCACCAATAGCCGCAAGGCGTTCGACAACGTCTTCTTGGCTCAAACCATTTTCAGAGACATAACGGTTGCGTGGGTGAACACGGCATTCATGTGAGCAGCCACGAAGGTACTTGTCTTCATTTTCCTCTGAAGTAAGGATACGGCGGTTACAGAATGGGTTACCACAGTTGACATAGCGTTCACAAGGTGTGCCATCGAACCAATCCTTACCGACAACTATAGGATCTACATGGTTGATATCAACAGCAATGCGCTCATCAAAGACATACATCTTACCATCCCAAAGCTCCCCTTGAACCTCTGGATCTTTTCCGTAAGTCGCGATACCACCGTGCAATTGGCCAACATCTTTGTATCCTTCACGAACCATCCACCCTGAGAATTTCTCACAACGGACACCACCAGTACAGTAAACAACCACGCGCTTATCCATGAACTCTTCTTTATGATCGCGGACCCATTGTGGCAATTCACGGAAGTTGCGAATGTCAGGACGAATGGCTCCACGGAAGTGACCAAGGTCATACTCATAGTCGTTACGTGTATCGAGGACAACAGTGTCCTCATCTAAAAGAGCATCTTTAAACTCTTTTGGTGACAAGTAAGCACCTGTAGTCTCAAGTGGATTGATGTCGCTATCAAAGTTATCATCCTCTAAACCAAGGTGAACGATTTCCTTCTTGTAGCGAACAAACATCTTCTTAAAGGCTTGCTCTTCTTCCTCATCAATCTTGAACCAAAGGTCCTCCATTCCTGGAAGGCTATGAACGTAGTCCATGTATTTTTGAGTTGTTTCATAGTCACCAGAAACCGTTCCATTGATTCCCTCGTCAGCAACCAAGATACGTCCCTTTAGACCGATTGACTTACAAAAAGCCAAGTGGTCAGCCGCAAATTGCTCAGCGTTTTCGATGGGAAGGTATTTATAATAAAGCAATACTCGAATAGGTTTTGCCATTGTATTTCCTCTTTCTTTATGAAATATCTATATTTGTTGTTTGATAGTCAAATTCAACTTAACTATTATAGCGCTATCAAAGAGGACTAGGCAATTGATTTGCTTGGAGGAGAATTTCCTCAAAAGAAAAAGGCTGAGTGCTAAATGCCTCAACCTGAGTTTCGTGGGATTGTTTTTCCACAAGATAGTATTACAATTTCGCAGCAGCGGCCTCATCCAAGATAAGAGTCACGTCTGGATGATTTTGCAAGACACTAGCTGGCACTTCCTCTGTCACCGGACCCTTGACCATCTTGAAAATGGCATCTGCCTTCTTGTCACCATAGGCAAACAATATTATCTTCTTAGCAGCCATAATAGAAGCAATTCCCATTGAAATAGCCTTTGTAGGGACTTGATCACGACTGGCAAAGAAACGGCTATTTGCTTCAATGGTGCTATCCGTCAAGTCGACCACATGAGTTTGACTATCAAAAGGCGTACCTGGTTCATTAAAACCAATATGCCCATTACTTCCAATTCCTAAGATTTGTAGGTCAATGGCATGATGCAACAAGATGTCATCGTAGTCCTTAGCCGCCTTCTCCAAATCTTCAGCCATGCCGTCAGGCATGAAACTCTCTTTAAATGGCTTAGCGTCAAAGAGTTGACCCTTCATAAAGGCATGGTAGCTCTGCTCATGGTCTGGTGCTAGTCCGACGTATTCATCCAAATTGACGCTGTAAAGTTCCGAAAAATCCAAGTCGCTTTCAACCATCTCTTGGTAGAGGGCGATAGGTGAACTACCTGTAGCCAACCCCAATGTTTGAGCACCCACTACAAGGCTCTCTTTAAGAAGAACAAAGGCAACTTGGCCTCCCTCAACTTGATTTTTAACTAAAATCTTTTTCATTCTATTCACCTCGATATTGGTATATACCGTTTTCTTTATTATCTCTTTTTTTAATCCTTTTGTCAAGCGCTTTCACTTAACTCCTTTAATGACGGTCGCCCTATATCGTGCTATAATAAAAAGGCTGAAAATTTTTAAACGAGGAAAGAAATGAATACAAACGATTTTGATTTTGAACTACCAGAGGAACTGATTGCCCAAACCCCATTGGAACAACGTGACGCCTCTAAACTCTTAGTCATTGATCCTGTAACCAAGGAAATGACTGATACCCACTTCGACCACATCATTGACCAGCTTAACCCTGGAGATGCCTTGGTCATGAACAATACGCGCGTGCTTCCTGCCCGTCTCTACGGTGAAAAGCCTGATACCCACGGTCACGTGGAATTTCTCCTTTTGAAAAATACCCAAGGTGATCAATGGGAAGTTTTGGCTAAGCCAGCGAAACGCCTTAAAGTAGGTGCTAAAGTCAGTTTTGGTGATGGTCGCTTGACTGCCACTGTCACTGAGGAACTAGATCACGGTGGACGAATCGTAGAATTTAGCTACGACGGTATCTTCCTTGAGGTCTTGGAAAGCTTGGGTGAGATGCCATTGCCACCTTATATCCATGAAAAATTGGAAGACCGCGACCGTTACCAAACAGTCTATGCCAAGGAAAATGGCTCTGCCGCTGCTCCAACAGCTGGCCTCCATTTCACTCCTGAATTGCTTCAAAATATTGAAGCTAAAGGCGTAAAATTGGTCTACCTCACCCTCCACGTTGGACTGGGAACCTTCCGACCTGTTTCTGTCGATAATGTCGACGAGCATGAAATGCACTCAGAGTTTTACACTCTCAGCCAAGAAGCGGCTGATTCCCTCAATAGTGTCAAATCTGCTGGAGGTCGCATTGTTGCAGTAGGTACAACCTCAATCCGAACACTGGAAACAATCGGCAATAAATACAATGGCCGACTCCAAGCCGACTCAGGATGGACCAATATCTTTATCAAACCAGGTTATCAATTCACAGTCGTAGATGCCTTTTCAACCAACTTCCACCTTCCAAAGTCAACCTTGGTAATGTTGGTTTCAGCCTTTGCTGGTCGTGAATTCGTCCTCGATGCCTACAAACACGCCGTCCAAGAACGCTACCGCTTCTTCAGTTTCGGAGATGCCATGTTCGTCACACGACGTGCGGGGAAATAAGAGTTATTTTGAGACTTCTCTTACTGGGGAAGTCTCTTTTATTGCACGTCACATTCAGAAAAAATCCACCAGTTATGATGAACTGATGGATTTTCTTGTTTATTTCTCCGAAAATTGACTATTATACAAATCGTAATAAAAACCTTTATCTGCAAGGAGGGATTCATGGTTCCCTTGTTCAATGATTTGTCCATCTTTAAGGACCAAAATCTTGTCTGCCTCTTGAATCGTTGATAGTCGGTGAGCAATGACAAAACTTGTTCGACCTTGCATGAGGGTCTTCATGGCTTTTTGAATCAAGAGTTCCAGACGAGTATCAACTGATGAGGTTGCCTCGTCCAAAATCAAGATTTTAGGGTCAGCCAGAAGCGCACGAGCAATGGTCAAAAGTTGCTTTTGTCCCAGTGAAATGTTACTTGATTCCTGGTTCATTTCCATATTGTAACCACCAGGTAGCGTACGGATAAAGTGATCCACATTGGCAGCCTTAGCTGCTTCAACAATTTCTTCATCAGTTGCCTCAAGATTACCAAAACGAAGATTTTCCTTGATAGTTCCTTCAAAGAGCCAAGCATCCTGAAGCACCATACCAAACTGTTTACGATAATCTTGACGCGACAAATTGCGTATATCATGACCATCAACCGAGATAGAACCAGCAGTCACATCATAGAAACGCATGAGAAGGTTGATAATGGTTGATTTTCCAGCACCGGTAGGACCGACAATGGCCACCATTTCACCAGGATTAACCTCAAGGTTAAAGTCACGAATCAAAGGTTTATCAGCTACATACTGGAATTCCACATGATTAAAGCTAACTTGACCAGTTAATTCTCCTTCAAGCACCTCGGTAGCATCATTAACCTCGTCTGGTTCATCCATCAGTTGGAAAATACGGTCCAAGGAAGATTTAGCACTCTGCAATTGTCCAGCCAACTGAGTCAAGTTCTGAATAGGTTGATTAATCTGCCAAACGTACTGAACAAAAGCCTGCATATTACCAATCGTCAAGTGACCAGCTAAGACTTGCAAACCACCTAGGACGGCGACAATTAGATAGGTTAAGTCAGATAAACCATTAAGGACAGGCATCATGAGGCCTGAAATGAAATTGGCCTTAAAACCTACCTTTTGAAGGTCTTCCGTAATTTCTTTAAAGTCGTCTAAAGACCTATCCTCACGCCCAAAAAGTTTAAGCACATTGAAACCAGTCAGATTTTCCTGAACAAAACCGTTAAGAGTACCTAGGGCATCAGCCTGCTGCTTAAAGTAAGGTTGAGACTTACTCATAATGAAGCGAGCACCAAAGTAAGTAATCGGAATAGTGATAACAACCACAGCTCCCAACTGAAGATTAAGGTACAGCACTGTTCCAATAACCAAGGCTAGAGTAAAGACGGCATTGACAACCTGCAAGAATGACTGCTGCAAGGCATTCGAAACTGTCTCGACGTCACTAGTAAAGCGACCCAAAAGGTCTCCAAATTGTTGCTTATCAAAGTATGACACTGAGGTACGATTGATTTTCTCAGTCATCTCATTTCGCATATCCTGAACCGTTGCTTGCACAGCATTGGTCATAAAATAGTTGGAATAGTAAGAAGCCAACTCATAGATGAGACCACGCAAGAGGTAAAAGACCAAAACTAAACCAACGTAAGAAACGTTGATATGAGCCCCTTCTACCCCCTTAATGATGTCCAGTGTATTTTTTGTCAGTTCCGTAATGGCTAAACCAATGACCACCGGCTCAATGACACTCATGGTGACACTAATAATTTTCAAGAAAATAGCTAGGTAAAGTGGGAAACGGTAAACCTGCAAGTATGACCAAAGGCGGCCAAAACTTGAGGAATGACTTGTTTTCTTTTTATTATTCTTCATTTTGACCTCCTTCTAGTCTTCCGTAAGACTCTTTTGATTCAATTGTGAATTAGCAATCTCACGGTAAATGTCATTACTTTCCATAAGCTCTTCGTGACGACCACGACCAACAATTTCACCCTTATCAAGAACGATAATCTGATCAGCATCCATAATAGTTCCCACACGTTGAGCCACGATCAAGACCGTCGCATCCTGGGTCACTTCTTTTAGACGACGACGCAAGGTCGCATCAGTCTTGTAGTCCAAGGCAGAGAAGGAATCATCAAAGATGTAGAGATCAGGACGTTTAACCACCGCACGTGCAATTGACAAACGCTGCTTCTGTCCCCCAGAAAGGTTGCTACCACCTTCAGCCAAGTGAGAATCATAGCGTTCTTCCTTACTTTCGATAAATTCCTTGGCTTGAGCCACATCAGTAGCTTGATTTAATTCTTCATGACTGGCATTTTCCTTACCATAACGAATATTTTCACCGATAGTTCCAGTAAAGAGCAGAGCTTTTTGTGGAATAAAACCAATCTTACGACGAAGCGCCTTAAGATTGTAGTCACGGACATCCACACCATCCACAAGAATGCGTCCAAGTGTTACATCATAAAAGCGTGGAATCAACTGTACAAGTGATGATTTTCCTGAACCCGTAGACCCAATAAAGGCAATGGTTTCACCAGGTTTTGCCTTGAAAGAAATGTTGTGTAGGACAGGACTTTCAGTTTCACCAGGATAGGCAAAGGTCACATTGTCAAACTCCAAATATCCCTTAGTCTCGGTTTCTGTCACGCCATCTTCATTTGGATTGATAGAAATCGGCATGTCCATAATTTCCTGCAGACGTTCACTAGACACCGCCGTACGAGGATACATGGTAAAGAGATTGGCTAGGAAAAGGAAAGACAATAGTGCATGGAAGCTGTACTCAATAAAGGCAACCAAGTCACCGATTGCCAAAGTCCCAGAACCTAATGGCTCAAGAGCAAACCAAACAATTGCCACAATCATGGCTATGATGATTTGCACAAAAAGCGGCTCAGTCAAACCAGTCAATTTAAAAAGTTTGTTTGAATTATCCGCATAGACAGCATTTTCAGAAGCGAACTTCTTCTCTTGAAAATCTTCTCTAGCGAAAGCACGGATGACACGAAGTCCAGTCAGATTTTCACGAGCATACTGGTTAATCTTATCGAGCGTTGTCTGTTGCTTTTCAGAAAGCGGACGCGTTTTTACCGCCACATACCAGACAACTACGGCTAGGAAAGGCAAGGAAATTGCCACAATCCAAGCCAAAGATGGACTTGTCGTCAAAATCAAAAAGACACTGGAAACCATCATCAAAGGAGTGATAACACCCAGCTTGAGAACTTGATCTGCAAACTGCATGAGAACAAAAGCATCCGACGTGATACGAGTCACCAAAGAAGATACCCCAATTTGTTCGTACTCATGGTGTGAATACTCCTGAAGCTTAGCATAAATGTCATTACGCATGACTTGCACCATAGTAGTGGTCAACTTACCAACCGCATAGGCCAGAAGCACACGACCAACAATACCAGTTAAGACCACACCAAACATGACCCAAGCATAGGTATAAAGCTTGTCTGCATCCCCACGGTTAATTCCCTCATCAATCATTCTGGCAAGAACCGTCGGCAGCCCCAAATTGGCAATAACAAATAAAATGGCCGCCGTAAAATTCATCGCTAGCCACTTAGGATAACGCCTGAGATAAGACCAAATAAAAGCCATAAATTTCTCCTTTTCTTCTTCATTAAGCTATACTCTTACGTTTTCAAAAGTCGATACCAACTTCCGAAACATTAAAAAGTACAGAAAAAGAGCGTGACAAGCACGCACATTACCTACATTCTAACAAATGGAAATATTAAAAGCAATAGAAAAAAGCAGGGCTTACACCCTGGTTTTCTTTATTAAGCGACTTGAGTCGTTACCTTATTATTTTAAGAGTAATTGAAGCAGACTTATTCTAATTACTGATATTGCTGAATTTATTTAATGGATTTACATTTTGACAATTTTTGGGAAAGATACTGAGGAGGTTCTGGAAGGTTATTTAGTTACCCTGTTTGAAGATTATAATTTCAAGCAAAGTCAACTCATCCATAGAGGATTTGGCCAATGTTCTGATACACTTGAAAGCTTATTTGATTAACACTCCGTAACTCTACTTGAGTGTTTACACAAAATTATTGACAGCATCTGTTTTTTACTAAGAATAAATAAGTATCATTTTACTTCAATTAAATGATACTTTCTTTAGTTCAATGTGTACATATTCCTTTTATAGATAAAGTGAAAAAAACTGATGAATCAAATGATTCATCAGTTTTAAGGAAGATATGTTTATTGCAAACAAATCGTATCAATTAGAAAGATTAGTCTTCTTTCTTCTTACGAGCTACAAGACCAAATCCACTCAATACTCCGAGAAGTCCAAGTGCTGCTAGGCTAGCATTGTCTTCTGTACCTGTATTTGGAAGTTCACGTTGGCCATCCATATATTGAGGTGTCGAAGGTGCTGCCGGTTGAGCTGGAGTTGTTGGAGTTCCATTATTATTTCCGTTGTTATCTCCATTATCTGCAGGTGTTACAGGTTGTGGAGTTTCTGGTTTTGGTTCCGGCTTAGGCTCTGGTTTAGGAGTTGGTGCTGGAGTCGGGTTTGGTTGTGGTACTGGAACGTAGTTGATTGGCGTGTCCTTAGTTGGATCGTTTGGTACGTTTGGTACTTCGTATCCTTTTGTTGGATCGTTTGGATCTACTGGTTTAAGTGGATTTCCATTTCCATCAACTGGTGTGTATCCTGGTACGTATGGTAATACTTCTGTTGGTTGTCCTGGTTTTGTTGGATCTGTTGGATCGTTTGGATATTTGATTGGACTTGTTGGTTGTCCTGGGATATTTGGTACCCATGATCCTAGTGGTTTGTAAACATATGTTACTGTTGAACCATCTGTTCCAATCTTACCTTTAGCTTCTCCATCTACTCTTACAAGTACGTATCCTGGAATCACTTTTCCAGTTGTTGTGTACTCATCTCCTACTTTTCCTTCTGTTGTTTCTGCAGGGATTAAGTCTTTTCCTTTTTCATCTACATATTTAACTACTAATTTAGCTTTGTTGGCTACGTAGTTAATTACTGTATCTTGACTTGGATCTGTTGGAATGTTTGGTACTACATATCCTTTTGTTGGATCTGTTGGATCAACCGGTTTAAGTGGATTTCCATCTTTATCTTCTGGTGTAAATCCTGGTACATATGGTAATGTTTCTGTTGGTTGTCCTGGTTTTGTTGGATCCGTTGGATCGTTTGGATATTTAATTGGACTTGTTGGTTGTCCTGGAATGTTTGGAATCCATGATCCTAATGGTGTGTAAACATATGTTACTGTTGAACCATCTGTTCCAATCTTACCTTTAGCTTCTCCATCTACTCTTACAAGTACGTATCCTGGAATCACTTTTCCAGTTGTTGTGTACTCATCTCCTACTTTTCCTTCTGTTGTTTCTGCAGGGATTAAGTCTTTTCCTTTTTCATCTACATATTTAACTACTAATTTAGCTTTGTTCGCTACGTAGTTAATTACTGTATCTTGACTTGGATCTGTTGGAAGATTTGGTACTACATATCCTTTTGATGGATCTTTCGGATCTACTGGTTTAAGTGGGTTTCCATCTTTATCTTCTGGAGTAAATCCTGGTACATATGGTAATACTTCTGTTGGTTTACCTGGTTTTGTTGGATCTTGTGGATCGTTTGGATATTTGATTGGGTTTGTTGGTTGTCCTGGGATGTTTGGTACCCATGATCCTAATGGTTTATATGTTACTACTTCTTTAATATCTTCTGAATCACCTGTTACATTCACTACTGCAACACTTGCTTTATCAGCTAAGAATCCTTTAACTACTGGCGATTTAACTTCAGCTAAGTCTTGTGCTGGAGTCCAATCTCCATATGTAACATCACCTGTTACCAAGTTGACCTTAGCTTCACGAGTGAATTTAGCTTCTTGTGTTACTGTTTTTGGTGTTCCATCTTCATTTAACACTGGTGTTCCATCTGCGTATACGTATGTAATTGTACGTGTTACTGTTTTGTTTAGATCTTTTTCTTCTAATCCAGCTGGGTATTTAGGTCCGTCTGGGTTGTTTGGATCTACTGGAGTTCCTGGTGTTTTTGGTTGATCTGGTGTTACTGTAACTTCTTTAGCTTTAAGTGTTACTTTGAACTCTTGATCAGTGCCTTTATCTTTATCGAACTTACCACCTTCTGGGTATGTATTAGATACTAATTCATATCCTTTGTTTTCTAGTTCTTTGATCTTAGCTTTTACTTCAGCTTCTTTTGTTAACGGTGTGTCTGAATCACCTTCTTCAGTAATAGCGTCTACTCCTGGAATTGGGTTTCCTTTTTCATCTACGAATGTTGTTTTAGCTTTTTGCGTATCTTTTACGTAGTTGATTGGAGTGTCTTGACTTGGATCTGTTGGAAGATCTGGTACGATATATCCTTCTTCTGGATTGTTTGGATTTACAGGTTTAAGTGGATTTCCATCTTTATCCTTCGGTGTGAATCCTGGTACATATGGTAATGTTTCTGTTGGTTGTCCTGGTTTTGTTGGATCTTGTGGATCGTTTGGATATTTGATTGGGTTTGTTGGTTGTCCTGGGATGTTTGGTACCCATGATCCTAGTGGACTGTATGTAACTACTTCAGTAGTGTTTTCTGAATCTGCAGTTACATTTACTACTACAACACTTGCTTTATCAGCTAAGTATCCTTTAACTACTGGTGATTTAACTTCAGCCAAGTCTTGTGCTGGAGTCCAATCTCCATATGTAACATCACCTGTTACCAAGTTAACCTTAGCTTCACGTGTGAATTTAGCTTCTTGTGTTACTGTTTTTGGAGTTCCGTCTTCATTTAACACTGGAGTTCCATCTGCATATACGTATGTGATTGTACGTGTGACAGTTTTGTTTAGATCTTTTTCTTCCAAGCCAGCTGGGTATTTAGGTCCGTCTGGGTTATTTGGATCCACTGGAGTTCCTGGAGTTTTTGGTTGATCTGGTGTAACTGGTACAACACGTTCTTTAAACGTTACTTTGAACTCTTGATCTGTTGTAGTATCGTTGTCAAATTTACCATTTTCTGGGTAAGTATTTGATACTAGTTCGTATCCTTTGTTTTCTAGTTCTTTGATTTTAGCTTTAACATCAGCTTCTTTTGTTAATGGAGTTTCTGATCCACCTTGTTCAGTAATTTCAGCTACTCCTGGAATTGCATTTCCTTTTTCATCTACAAATGTTGTTTTCGCTTTTTGGATTGCTGTATATTTAACAACATATTCGTAATCTTCATCTGTAGCTGTTGTTGCTTGTACTGGTACTTTTTCAACACTTGCGATATATCCTTCTTTTTGAGGTACTGCAAGTTCTGGAAGATCAGTGCTTTGTCCATCAGTTCCTTTCCAGTTAATGTAAACTGGTTTGTCATCAGAGTTAATTACCGCTTTTCCTTCTGCAGTTAGCTTAATTGTACCTGTGTAACTTACAGTTTGTTTTTGTGACGGGAATACATCAGTCCCCGCTAAGCCTGCAACATTATCAGCGTATACAAATTTAATTGTACGGTTTACTTCTTCTACTTTTGTTTTCTTAACATAATCATATTCTGCTGGGGTAACAAATGCAGATCCATTTATACCTTTAGCTTTTAATTCTTCTTCAGAATATAAATCTCTTGCTCTTGTCTTCGTAACACTTAGTGTTCCTTTTGTATTTTCAGCAGGGACATCTGCAAGAATGTATTCTTCTCCATTAACTTCTTTAACTAAGTCTACGGGATCATTGCTTACATCATATTTATTTCCAAGTACATTAGTATAATCTTTCGAACCATCTTCACTTAAAGGAATATTCCCTGTATATCTTGTTGGTTCAAAACCTATAACTTCACCTGTCACTAGATCTTTGAATGTTCTAACAACAGCTCCTGTTGGCGGCTCACCTTGAACTTTACCGTTACCTACAATACTCCAACCATTTGGCACTGTAGTTGTAACATCTTCTTTTTCGCCATTAACAGATTCTCCACCTGATACAGTAAGAGTTGCTGCAGTTTTATCGTTTCCTACATAACCTTCTTTAATTAATCCATTTTCATAAGTAATATTAGAATATTCACTTGTTAAAGTTTTGTCTTTTATTACTTTTTCAATACCTAGAGACTGTAAAGGCATAGATACTGTAGAACCTTCTTGAATAGTTCCTTCTGTAACCGTAAGTTCTAATTCTGTTGGGGAAATTAATCTAGGTGTTAATGTGAATCCAGTGTCACGACCATCGTTCAGAATCCAAACGTTGTTTTCGTTAGCTTTAACATTAGCCCATCGACTAGCTGGACGATATGTAATACTATCTCCTTTATTAGGGTTAATAGTAGAAGCTGTATTTAATCCATTTACAAAGTTAGAACTTCCTTCAAGTTCTTTAAATTCAGTAAAATCTGCATTTGGGAGTTTAATAGTGAATTTAGATCCTACTCCATAACGAATATCTGAATCAGTTTTTAATACAATTGAATCACTTCTACCTGTTTGCTCATTGTTAAGGTATGTCAATCCATTGTTTTCACTTAGTGATACACTAGTACCTTGTTTTTGATAGCTAGGTTGTTGACCTTTTCTTGTATAAGTATGTTCAAGAACTGTACGCCCATCAATTTTAATAGTTGCTGTATACGGAGTATCTTTTGAAATTTCTGGTGCATAGTATCCATTCCCCGATAAATTACTCGCTCCAAACGACACATTCGGATAGTCTTTTACTTTATCGTTCCACTCGATGTTGTAAGTATATGTACCAGTTTCGTTAGCTACCGCTGGTTGCTCAGCAACACGCTGATCATAAGTCATTCCACGTTGAGTACGTTGCGCCCAATATGGTGTAGATTTGTTATTGTTGTTTCCTGTAGTTGTTTTATAATCGATAGATTTAACTTTACCAACTACTGTTCCATCTGTCTCTCTGATTTCCGTATTTACTGCCAAACCACCACCTAGCTCAGCTAAGTTAGTAAGTTCAATTTTTGTAATAGAACCCGCTTTAAGTGTAGAAGTACTAATAGTAGTATCAAATCCCCATCCTACAGGTTTTGTATTATCAGCATTCATATCAACATAAGCATTTGTTACAGCATTAACTGTTTCTCCATCTTTAAGAACATCTTTTCCTGTGATTTTTTGGTCTTGAGTTGTTTCATCTGCTAACACAGCTTCTACTTTACCCGCATGACCTGCACGCTTCATTTCAGCATAGACTGCTTCGATTGCGTCAGAAAGACGATTCACTTGAGCTACCATCTGGTCTTTAGAAGCATCAGATAAGAGCAATTCTTTAGACGCTGTTGCTTCAAGCTTCACTGCAGCAATTGCAGCTGACAAATTTTGTTTATCTTCAACACCTGTCACTTCTTTATCTGAAAAGTTTGAAGCTACTGTTGACATAATATCAGCTTCCGAAGTCAATTGAGTAAGAACTGTCTTAACATCATCTTGTGCTTTTTCTGTTTCAACTTTTTCAGATGTTTCTTTGTCAGTTTTTTCTTTATCTGCTTCTTTTTTGTCAGCGTGCTCTTTATCAGATTTTTCTTTTACATCTGTTTCTGTTTTTTTATCTGTAGTCGCTTCAGTAGCTTCTTTTTCTGCTACAGTTGTTGCATCAATTTTAGATTCTTCTTTAACTTCAGCGTTTTCATCTGCTTTTACAGCATCAATCTTTAATTCTGGAAGTTCCTCTACAACAGGTGTTGACAAGGTAGAACCTGAAACATTTTTATCTGAATTTGATAGTTCAGAAGTAGCTGGGTTTACTGAAGGTGTAGTCTCATCAGCTCGTACTCCATTAGCACCTAAAAAGAGTGCCGTTCCCAAAAGAACACTAGCAGCACCAAAGCTATATTTACGAATAGAAAAACGTTGAGCTTTTCTACCATGGAATTTTTCCATTCTTGAATACATGTTTTCTCCTCTTTAACTCAAATAAAAAATTTTATAGTTACATATAAAAGTATGTATTGCCTTTATAAAAGCAATAGTTCAAATATATCTTAAACCATATGAATTTGTCAATAAATATGTACTTTTTAAACTCGATTTATTTATATTATTTTTGTTCTCTAGGTACTAAAATATGATACAAACAACCTTTTCCCAAATATAGTTGAATTTTTATGCAATATATATATATATATTGCATAAAAATTCAGAAAAGAAAGGACGGATTTCGTCCTTTCGAAAACTTAGCTGTTCGTCACCCACTACAGTTGACCAAGAGATCAAAAAACTGATGAATCATTCGATTCATCAGTTTTAAGGAAGATATGTTCATTGAAAACAAATCGTATCAATTAGAAAGATTAGTCTTCTTTCTTCTTACGAGCTACAAGACCAAATCCACTCAATACTCCGAGAAGTCCAAGTGCTGCTAGGCTAGCATTGTCTTCTGTACCTGTATTTGGCAACTCTTTTTGACCTTCAACATATTTTGGTGTTGCTGGTTTAGCAGCTGTATCAGTTGCTACTGTTGCATTTGATTGAGCTTGTGTCGCTGATTGGTTTGGAGTTGTTGATTGTTCCGGTTGAACTGGAGCTACTGGCTGTTCAGGAGCTGTTGGTCTTGACGGAACATTTTGTGGAGTTTGTGGAGTTGGTTTGTAGTTGCTATCACCATTGTTTTGTTGTGAACCAGAATCACGTTTAGGTGTAACTTTTACTGGTACGTCTAGTTCAACTACTTCTCCAGTTGGTAATTTCACCTTAACTTTAACAGCTGTTTTATCTCCTGGTGTTTCTGTTGTTGGGATTTCTCCAACTTCAACAATTTCCCATCCAGATTCATTAGGAATATTAACATGTTTCTTAACATCATCTGGTGTAATTGTTGTTCCTTGAGGTACAACGATTGGTGTTCCAGTTGGAGTAGCAATTACTGGTACTTGTACTTTCATTGTTTTACCATTTGGTAATTTAACTGTAACTGTTGCTGATGGTCTTACACCTGCAGGGAATGTTTCAGGAAGTTCTGGTTCCCCTACGATTTCCCATCCATCTACTCCTGGAATTTCGATGTGTTTTTGTACATCTTCCTTAGTAAGTTTAGTTCTTTCTGGAACGATAATTGGTGTAACTTTTGGTTCTACCACATTTACTACTACAGGAACTCGTACAATTTCGTTACCATCTTTATCTTTAACGATGACAACAGCTTCTTTTTTACCTGGTTTAGAAGTATCTACTGGTGTATCGTATTCGAATGTAGCTCCTTCTGGGTAATCTCCTGGTGTAATGTTATCTTTTGGATCTGGAGTATCACCTTTTGGTACAAGTTGTTCTTTACCTTCAACAACTGTTACTGGTACCTTAACTGTTGTTTTGTACTCTTTACCATTGACAGTGTAAATAACTGGTACTTCTACTTCTCCAGCTTTTCCTGGTGTTGAAGTTTTTGGTAATGTAACATTTGTTAAATCAACTTTAACAGTTGCTCCTTCAGGAAGTTTTTTCTTAAATTCTTCATTGTTGATTGCATTTTCTGCATCTTTACCAACTTTATCTTTCAATTCTTTTTCTGAAAGGTCTTTTGGTACAATGACTGAACCTGCTGTTGGTTTTGGTAATACTGTTACTGGAACTTTAACGTTTTCTTTGAATTTACCATTTTCGTAAGTTACTGGCACTTCAACTTCAACGTCTTTGTCCCCTGCTTTTCCTACTGTAGATGGAACGTTTGTAGGATCTCCTACTGTTCCACCTTCACCTGGTGTAATACCTTTCTTAACGTCTTCAGAATTTGGTGTATCACCTTCAAATACTACTACTTCTGGTGGAGTTGAAGATACAACATTTACTGGTACTTCAATCACTTTAGTGATTTTGTTTCCATCTTTATCTTTATATTCAACTATTACAGTTGCTGGCGTTTGTACACCTGTTTTATCTGTTCCAGGAGTTGTTTCAACACTTGTTACTGTAACTGTTACACCTTCTGGAAGTCCTTCAAGTTTTTTAGCTGCCTCTTCTGCTTTTTCTTTAACAACTTTTGCTAATTCAGTCTTATCAGCATCTTTCGGTACTGTTACACCTTCTGGTTTAACTTTTGGTAATACTGTTACTGGAACTGTTACTTTTTCTTCAACGTTGTTAGGATATGTTACTTTTGTTGTAACATTAACATCGTTTGATCCAACTTTGCCTTCAGTTGTTGGGATAGCATTGTTGATGTCTTCATCAGTTACAGGTGTTGTAGTTCCATCTGTATCAGGAGTGATTGACTTGTTGACATCATCAGCTGTTGGTTTGTCACCTTCTACAACGTATACAGGTTTAACATCTGAAGCTTTAACATTTACTGTTACTGGGATTGTAGTTGTGTAGTCTTTTCCATCAACTGTGTATGTTACTGGTACATTAACAGTTCCTGTGTTTGTACCTTTTTCAGCTGTTAATTTAGCTAATACTTCTTCAGTTACATCACCAACAGTTACTGTTGCACCTTCTGGTAATTTAGATTTGAAGTCTGTTGCTTCAACTGCTTCTTTAGCTTTATCTTTTGCTAATTCTTTCAGTTTGTCTGGAGTAGTATTTTTAACTACTGTTACTTCACCTTTAGCTACTGGTAATACTGTTACTGGAACTTTAACTGTTTCAGTTACTTTTCCATTGTCGTAAGTTACTGGAACTTCTACTTCAACGTCTTTATCTCCAGCTTTTCCAGTAGTTTCTGGTAATGTTGTTGGTTCTCCGACTGTTCCACCTTCACCTGGTGTAACTGAATCTTTGTCTAATTTTGGTGTTTCACCTTCAAATACGACTACTGGTTTTGGTGTTGAGCTTACTACTTTAACTGGTACGTTAATTGTATCTTCACCAACTACATTACCTTTATCATCTTTATATAATACTTTTACAGGAACTGTATCTTTGTCCCCATTTGAATCTGTTTTTGGTAATGTGTAAGAAGTTTCTCTCTCATCTAGTGAAGCAGTAATTCCATCAGGTAAGTTTGTTAATTTACTTACAGCTTCAGTTGCTTTTTCTTTTACAGCGTTTGTTAGAGCTGTATCATCAGTATCTTTAAGCACTGTCACACCTGTTGGTGTTGCTTTTGGTAATACTTTAACTGGGACATTAACTGTTTCATCACCAGTTGGGTATTTAACAGTTGCTTTAACTGCTAAATCTGTTGCTCCTACTTTAACTTTATCTGTAGGAACGTCTTTATTGATGTCAGCTTCAGTTACAGGAGTTAAGTCTCCACCTTTATCAGGTGTAATTGCTTCATTAACATCTGCAGGTTTTGGTTGATTTCCTTCCACTACGTATACAGGTTTCACTTCTGAACCTTTAACATTTACTGTTACTGGGATTTCTGAAGTATAAGTTGTGCCATCTGGTGATGTAAATGTTACAGGAACTTTTACAACTACTGGTTCACCTTTTTTACTTGCTATATCAGCAGGAAGCTCAGGAATTTCTCCTACAGTAACTGTATATCCTTCTGGTACTTTTGCAGGGAAGTCAGGAGTTTTAATCAACTCTTCTGCTTTAGCTTTTAAAGTATCCTTAACTTTATCTGGTGTAGTTCCATTAGGTACGTCAACTGCACCTTCTGTTCTAGGAAGAACAGTAACTGGTACTTTAACATCTTCTGTAACTTCTGTTCCATCTACATTGTGAGTAACTGTTGTTGGAATCGTTAATCCTGACTCTCCAGCTTTTCCATCCGTTTTAAAGATATCACTTGCTTTTGGTTCATTAACTTTGTTAGTCGCTCCATCAATATTAGATGGTTCTACTTTGGCTGCAACGTCTGTTGGTTTGATGGTATCTCCTTCAAACACTACAACAGGTTTTGTTTTAGATTCAACAACGTTTACTTCGATGTCAACTGTTGTTTCATAAGTTTTACCATCTACTGTATAAGTTACAGGTACTTTAACAACCCCACGACCATCTTCAGCAACTTTTGTAATTGCGATGTCATCTTTATTAACAAAAGTTGAACCATTAGTGTCACCTAATGCAGCTGTACCAGTAACATCCTTTAATAATTTAGTAAACTCTGGAGTTTTAATTGCTTCTTGAGCTTTTTTATAAGCAATCGCTTTTAATTGATCATCAGTTGTGTTAATTGGTACAGTAATTACTGAGTTAGTTTGTAAACTATTAATAAAGATTACTTTACCATATTTGAAGTTTGGATCATCTGAATTTGCTAAACCATTACGGTTAAATTCATTTTCATATGGAGGTGTTAATCCATTAGCAGTATATGAGTACAGTCTGTTACCTTCTGCATCTGTATCTCCAAATCCACTCTTAACTGTTACTTTAAAGTCAGCTGGTCCTACAAAGTTATCTGCAGCTGTAAATGGAATACTTGTTGTACGAGAGTTTGTCTCTGCAGCAGCCATACGATTTCCTGCTGGTACGTTATAAGTTAATTTTCCACCTTTTGAGTTATCACTTGGATCGTTTGGAACCCATTTGATAGTGTTTGCCCAAACATTTCCTAACCAGTTTGATCCACCGTTGGCATTGTAGATTTTATCGTCTAATACTACACCTTTAGGAACTTCTACTGTTACTTCAACATTTGATGCAGTATAGTAGTCAATATTCATTCCACCAGTGTTTTTAATTGTGATGTCAAAGTCACCTTTTTGACCTTTTTCGTAGATTGTATCTTTTGTATAACCGTATTCACCTTTTTTACCATCTGAACGAACAGTTGTTACTACTTCAGCAGCTGGTGCAGTTGCAATACCAATACCACCGATTAAGTAACCATCTTTAATATTGATGTTGTTATCATTAATTAAAGTATTTGTTCCTTGGCTTCCTGCTTCAATTAACACTTTAATTTTAGTTGTTTCTGCAGGAATATCATAAATACGATCTAGGTGGTTCCATCCATTAGCAGCCAAAGCAGCTTGTTCTGTTGCTAAAGGCCCATTTTTACCTTCAACTGGTTTAATTTCTTTACCAGTAAATGCATCTACTACTGTTAATTTAACTCTTTCCCCTGCAGATGTTGATGTTGAACCACCGTATGCAGCACTGTGAATTAAGTTAACGTTTAAACGAGAATTTCCATTTACATCAAATTCTTTAGAAAGTGTTGTACCTTTGCTTCCTAATTCAAGGTAGTAATCACGATTTTTAACTTCACCAAATGCATTTGTTCTCATTACATCAATTGTTGGAGTTACTGAAGGAACAGCACCACTACCATTAACATAACTATTTTCACCTGATGTTTGGTATTTTTTCAATTCGCCATCGTTTGAATAGACTTTTGATTTTGGAACTTCACGAGTACTTGCATTACCATCTTTATCTGTAACATTTGTTACATCAAGAGGTTTAACCGCATTAACTTTGTCCCCTTTTTCAATTTTCCAGCCATTCAACATACCAGCTTCTGCATCAGCTTTTGTGATAGTTTTTTCTTGCCAGTTGTATGTTGCACTACCGATTGGATCTTTTGCATCCGGTTTGTTCATTACTTTATTAGTAATGTCACGTCCACTTTCATATTGAGTGGCAATTGTTTCTGATTTTTTATCAGCATCAGTGAAAGTAACTTTATCTCCAAAACCTTCTTTTAAGCTTTCGAATACACCATTCTTAGGGTTGTTACCATAAGCAACGTGGTTTTCACTGACAGGAGCACCTAATTCAGTTTTTCCTGCTAAGTAGAGTGCTAAAAGATCACGTTCTGATTTAACAGCTTCTGCTTGTTGGCTCATTTTTTGAGCTGATGTTGTATCTGCCGCATTTGCATCTGCCAATACTTTTTTAGCTTTTTCAATAATTTTAGTATAAGTATCAATTATTGCTTGATCTTTTTTATTAGCATCTTTTGCATTTTCTGCATCAAGTTTAGCTTGTACTTTATCAATATTTGTTTGTAATTCAGGTAAAGCTGTATCTCTTTCACCTTTGTATTTAGTTGCTTCTGCTTCTGAGTTAGCTGCAGTTGTATCTACTGCTCTAAATCCACTTTCACCTTGGCCAGGAATCGCTTTACCATTACGAGGATCTTGGTTTTTGTTTTCTTTCTTGTCAGTAGATGCTTTTGGCATACTTTCTAATACGAAAGCTCTGTTTTTCAATGAAGTTGTTGAATAATCAACTTCTAATTGTTTTTCTTTGTCGGTTAACAGAAGAGCTTGAGCCCTAGCAAGTTCTGCTTTTGCTGCTTCAATGGCTGAGGCAGTTTTTTCAGTTAGACCTGCTTTCTCAAGAGCTGCTTCTAAACGAGCAATTGCTGCTTCCATCTTGCTTGTGTCAGCCTTTGCAGATGGTGCTTCTGCAGCTTTTGGTGCTTCTGATGGTGCTGTTGGTTGATCTACAGCTTTTGGTGTTTCTGCTGCTTATGGAGATTCATCAGATGTTGGTGATTC
>OKER01000065.1_pt1 | contig 33724 bp, 33 predicted proteins | sample 1610031 | NCBI WGS metagenome assembly OKER01 (sample SAMN04436611, study PRJEB24849) | human gut metagenome | biome: human gut; feature: NICU; material: stool | host: Homo sapiens | place: USA: Saint Louis, MO | collected 2009-12-31
TTGTCAATTACTAGGCTGTATGCTATAATTATCTCATGAAAATCTTATTGTTAATTCTTATCGCCTACTTGTTAGGTTCCATCCAGACTGGTCTCTGGATTGGAAAAGTTTTCTTTCATACTAATCTTCGGGAGCATGGATCTGGAAATACTGGAACAACCAATACCTTCCGTGTTCTTGGTAAGACTGCTGGCACAATCACTTTCTTAGTGGATATGCTTAAAGGGACTTTGGCAGTGCTCTTACCTATTTGGCTGGGTGTCACGGAAGTATCACCCCTAATCATTGGTTTCTTTGCAATTATCGGGCATGTTTTTCCAATCTTTGCGGGATTTAAAGGCGGAAAAGCCGTTGCGACAAGTGCTGGGGTGCTTCTTGGTTTTGCTCCCCTATACTGCGTCTTCCTACTCCTGGTCTTTGCTTTAACGCTCTATTTAACCAGCATGATTTCATTTTCAAGTGTCACTTCCGCAATTGTTGGACTAATCACCTTGGCTACTTTTCCAGCCATCCACTTCTTGCTAGATGGTTATGACCCAATCTTTAGCACTGTTCTTATCATCATGGCTTTAGTGATTATTTTCCGTCACACTGAAAATATGGGGCGAATCCGCAGGCACCAAGAAAACTTAGTACCTTTTGGACTTAACTTAACCAAACAAAATCCAAAGAAATAAATCATTAATGACTATTGACCACTAGCCAAGCTAGTGGTTTTCTTGTTTTTCTAATCAAGCAATGCTTTCTAAAACAATAAAAAATCCGAAGGCTACACCTCGGATCTTTTTAAGGCTTAAGCTTTGAAGCTAACACCATTTTCTTTCAATTTTTTAACTGTCGCAGGTCCGACACCCTTGAGGGCAAGAACTTCTTCTTCAGTCACAGTAGCAAAAGCCTCTACTGAAGTCAAACCTTCATTATAAAGAGTTTCTACAAGGTTTGAACGAAGGCCTTCAACTTCTGGAAGTTCTGCGAAAGTTTCAAGACTAAGGTCTTTGGCTGCTACTTCTTCCTTGGCAACTGTCTTAGTTTCAGCAACAGGTTGTGGTGCTACTGGTGGAACAGGGGCTTTAAGATTATTGAAAAGTCCTTGTTTTTTCAAACGGTGTTTAAAAGCTTTCTTTTTATTTTTTACTTTAGCCATGTCTAGTTTTCTCCTATTTTGACAGACGACTTTTTCTTATAAATTACGGTTGTCATTTTCTTTTTCATTCTTTATTAATAGTGACGTTCCCCGAACAGGCCATCTGGCATATCATGGAAACCTTTACCCGCACGATAATTGGTAAACTTACCAATTAGGAAATTGTAGGCATCTAATTTAGCCTCATAACGGAAACTTGCATCACGTGCACGCTCATCGCCATCTTCTTCCCAGATTTTCTTGCTAGCGGCCAAGGCTGTTTCGTTTACTTTAACTTGGGTAACAACCCAGGCTTCGAAGTCTTTTAGAAATTCTTGTTCGTAGGTCATATTTTCCTCTTCATTTTAAAAACCAGCTTAACGCTGGCTTCATTTTCTACTAATAGTGTGTAGAGCTAATAGCCTTACAGTTTCTTATTATAACAAATAATTAGAAATTTGACTAGGTTCTAAATTCTTGATATAAGGCTTTAATGTCATTTGGACGTGTTCGACAGCAACCACCCAAAATTTTCACACCAAAATGAGCATGCCAATCCTTGCTATGTTCAACTAGGGTTAAAGCGTCCTTATCTTTGGGTTTCCAAGTCTGACTGTTGCCATCATAAACTTCACCTGAATTGGGATAAGTAATGAGCGCCTTACCAGCAGTCTTAAGCATAGCTAGAGCCTGGTTATAAAGAAGGGGTGAACTACAGTTGATTCCTACAGCCAAGATTTGATTTGACTGAGAAACAAGTTTGGCAATTTCAGCTAGAGAAGTCCCATCACTGATAGCATCTGAAATCTGGACTGTAAAACTAATATAGGCTTCTGCTTCAGGAAACTCTTCAGCTAGAAGTTCAATTAAGGCTTGTGCTTCCAAACGATTTGGAATAGTTTCCAAAGCTAACAAATCCACACCTTGATCTAGGAGAATTTGAATCCTAGGGCGATGAAAATCCTTAAGCTCTTCGATAGTAATTTGACCATAATCACCACTATACTCAGAACCATTAGCCAAATAAGCTGCGTACGGACCAACATCTCCAGAAATCAAAGGATATGGTCGTTTTGCTTTCACAGTCTCATCTAATGCTACCCATACCTTATCACGTGCAACTTTTGCTAGCTGGACCGTTAGGGCAATAATCTGCTCCGCTGCTTTTTCGGTAAGTCCTGCCTCTACCAAGCCAGGTAAGGTCGCCTGATAAGATGACGTGGTAATCAAGTCAGCTCCAGCAGCTACATAGATTTCATGAATTTCTTGGATAACTTCTGGCTTCTCAAGAAGGTACTTAGCTGACCAGAGCTTACCTGAAATATCATACCCCAAGGCTTCCATCTCTGTTCCTAGAGCCCCATGAAGAATGAGGGGAGAATTATTTTCCAAATAATCTTTAAATGTTGCCATAAAAGTCCTCCTTACCATTTTGTAAAGCGAAGGTAGTGATAAAGGTAACAGAAAATCATGAAAGGAATACCGAAATAGAGTCCCGCACGTTGTGAACTATCCCAAGCAATACCGAGAACAGAAATGGCCAACAGAATGATTGTGATATAAGGTAGGATTGGGTTAAACGGTGTCTTGTAATCCAACTCATCATCAGAATGTTCTAAATTCCACTGTTTACGGAAGTTGATTTGTGCCAAAGGAATAGAGAGCCAGACAACAACAACTGCAAAACCAGCAATCGATACTAGAGCTAGATAAACCGTATCCGCGGCATAGATACTTGAGAAGAGCGATAAAACTGCTCCAGCCATGGAAATCAAAAGGGCTGTCATTGGAACACCATGCTTATTAATTTTCACTAGTTGTTTATTAAGCATTCCCTCATTAGCCAGAGACCAAAGCATACGACTTGACGCATAAAGACCTGAATTCCCAGCAGAAAGGATAGCTGTCAAGATAACAAAGTTCATGATGTCCGCCGCAAAAGGAATTCCCATCTTGTCAAAGACATCAACAAAAGGTGCTGAAGAAACTCCTGCTTCTTTCATTGGAAGAAGCGAAGCCAAGACCACAATGGTCAAGATAAAGAAGATAACCAAACGTCCAATAGTTGTTTTAATAGCACGTGGAACAGCCTCTTTAGGGTTGTCCGTCTCACCAGCCGCTATACCGATTAACTCTGTTCCTGAAAAGGCGTAATTAACCGACAGCATGACTGAAACAATGGCAAGACCCCCATTTGGAAAGAGACCATTAGCCGTCAAATGTTTAAACATAATAGCCTCACGGTGACCTTCAAAACTCACCAAACCAAACATAGCTCCTAGACCTAGTATGATGAAGACCAGGATAGCAATAACCTTTATAGAAGAGAAGAAACATTCCGCTTCCGCAAAAGACCTCACACTTAGAGCATTAATCCCAAAAATCACCAAGGCAAAGAAGGCCGCAAACATCCAAGCCGGAACCGATGGAAACCAACGTTGCATCAACATGGCAGCACCCAGAAATTCTGTTCCCAAGGCTACCGTCCAACAAATCCAATAAAGCCAAGCCACTGTAAAGCCGGTCCCCGGACTAATAAACTTAGTGGCGTAGGTATGAAATGACCCCGTCACTGGCATAGCTACTGCTAACTCCCCCAAAGAAAGCATAACCAAGTAAACGACAACAGCCCCCACAAGGTAAGAGAGGATCGCACCAAGGGGACCTGCTTGTGCAATCGTATAACCCGAACTCAAGAAGAGACCAGTACCGATAACACCACCCAGCGAGAGCATAAAGAGGTGGCGTGAGGTCATCTTCCGTTGGAACTGACCTTCATTTTCATAATTATGGTTTTCCATAGATTCCTCCAATAGATATGATAAAACAAGCTTATCACAATAAAAGCCCTTTGGATAATAGGTTGAAGCTATCAAAGAGATAGACAAAAACTATCACAAGAAAAAAACTCGGATTTCTCCAAGCTCTTTTTATAATTCTGCTAAAATCGTATCCCATGCTTCATCATAACCGTCACGTGTGACAGATGAAAAGACAAGGAAGTGGTCATTTTTATCAAAATTTAGTTTTTTCTTAATGATAGATTCGTGCTTGTTCCATTTTCCGCGAGGAATCTTGTCAGCCTTAGTCGCCACAACGATAACTGGAATTTCATAATACTTAAGAAATTCATACATTTGGATATCGTCTTGAGTTGGTTCATGTCGGAGGTCAACCAAGCTAACAACCACACGAAGATTGTCTCGAGTCACAAGGTACTCCTCAATCATTTTGCCCCATTTGGCACGTTCTTTTTTAGACACACGGGCATAACCGTAACCTGGCACATCCACAAAACGAAGCTTATCGTCAATATTGTAGAAATTGAGCAACTGAGTTTTTCCTGGTTTCCCAGAAGTACGTGCGAGGTTTTTACGACCAAGAAGTGTATTGATAAAGCTTGACTTACCGACATTCGATCGTCCTGCTAGGGCAACTTCAGGTAGGTCATCTTGTGGGTAGTGACTCTTATTTGCTGCACTGAGCAAAATTTCAGCATTGTGCGTATTTAGGACTTGTTCTTCAGCCATAGGTCCTCCTTACGCTGTTTCCAAAACTGGAGCAGCTGTACCGTCAACGGCTTCTTTGGTAATACGAACCTTAGTCACATCTTCCTGACTCGGAATTTCAAACATAACATCCATCATGACTTCTTCAATGATAGAGCGAAGTCCACGCGCACCAGTCTTACGTTCAATTGCCTTGCTTGCAATAGCCTCAAGGGCGTCCTGGTCAAACTCAAGTTCAACCCCATCATAAGACAAGAGGGTTTGATACTGCTTCACTAAGGCATTCCTAGGCTCTGTCAAGATACGCACCAAGTCGTCAACCGTAAGCTGTTCAAGGGCTGCAAGAACTGGCAAACGTCCGATAAATTCAGGGATCAGACCAAATTTTTGGATATCTTCAGCCACAATTTCTTGCATGTATGATGACTCGTCATCAATTGCCTTATTATTTTGACCAAACCCAATGATTTTCTCACCAAGACGTTGCTTAACGATATCTTCGATACCATCAAAAGCACCACCCACGATAAAGAGGATATTCTTAGTATCAATTTGAATCATCTCTTGGTTAGGGTGTTTACGACCACCTTGAGGTGGAACGCTAGCCACTGTTCCCTCGATAATCTTCAAGAGAGCTTGTTGAACTCCTTCACCTGAAACATCACGAGTGATTGAAACATTCTCACCTTTTTTGGCAATCTTATCAATCTCATCCACGTAGATAATCCCGCGTTCCGCACGTTCAATATTGAAGTCTGCCGCTTGAATTAGTTTGAGGAGGATATTTTCCACGTCCTCACCCACATAACCTGCCTCTGTCAATGATGTTGCATCCGCAATCGCAAATGGAACATTCAAGCTACGAGCCAAGGTCTGAGCCAAGAAAGTCTTCCCTGAACCAGTTGGTCCAATCATGAGAATATTTGATTTTTGCAAATCCACATCATTTTCTTCACGACTTTCTGTGAAATTGATACGTTTATAGTGATTGTAAACAGCTACCGACAAGGCACGTTTGGCACGGTCCTGCCCCACGACATAGTTGTTTAAAATATCTAAAAGTTCTTTTGGATTCGGAGTTTCAGCCAAGTCAGCCAAAACTTCTTCTGCCATTTCCTCACGAATGATTTCTTGTGACAAGGCCACACATTCGTTACAGATAAAGACGCCATTCCCAGCGATAATTTTTTTTACTTCTTCTTGGTTTTTGCCACAAAATGAACAATAAACCATTTCTTCATTACGATTTCCAGCCATTTATTCCTCACTCTTTTCTAAAATAGGGTGCCATAGAAGGCGTGAATAGTATTGACAAGGTTGGTAAAAGCATTTAAAAAGAGAAAAACTGCTAACCCATAACGTTTCTTGCGAAAGGCAGGAATGGCAGAGAGGACACAAAGCACTCCCAATAATGCAGTAAATAACCCAAAAACACTACGTTGCATGAACCTAGTCTCCTTCTTTTTCATAGCGACTTATGCTAAAGTCGTAGGCATTTTTATCATCCTTGACCACGCGGTCACGTGATACCTCTTTAAATGCCGTCATATCTAGTTGTGTAAAATACGTGTCTCCCTCTAAATCAGCCTCAACAGTTGTCTTGATGAGCGCATCATAATGTCCATCAAAAGCCTTGTAGACACCAGCACCACCAGCAATATAGAGATCCTTGTCTTGCTGTTCGAACCAAGCCAGAACTTCCTCAACACTCGTAACGGTCGTCACACCCTCACAGTCGAAGTCCTTATCTCGTGTCAAAATCAAGGTTTCACGTCCTGGTAGGCAACGACGGTTCATGCCATCAAAGGTCACACGTCCCATGAGAATTGCTGAGCCCATGGTCGTTTTCTTGAAATGTGCCAGTTCAGCAGGCAAGTGCCAAGGCATGGTGTGATTCTTCCCAATAACATGGTTATGAGCTTCCGCCCAAATAGCAATGAGTTGTTTAGACACGGTATTTCCTTTTCTTTTTAAGTTTACAATCCATTCTAACAAAAAAAGACAAAAAGAGCTCGGAAAAACTTTGCCAGCTCTTTATGGGCTTAAATCATAAGCATTTATTAAATTGCTAAGTCAAATTTGAGTTGAGGTTTAACAGGGTCATAGTCCACCAATTCAAAATCTTCTGGTTTGATATCAAAGAAATTAGTTCCATCAGGAACATTGAGGACCAAGCGTGGTTGGCAATCAGATGGATGACGCTTGAGGAGTTCCTCAGCTTGCTCAAATTGATTGTCATAGATATGGAGGTTGTTGATAAAATAAAAGAATTTACCAACTTTCCAACCAAAATGCTTGGCAATCATCATCTGAAGAGCCACATACTGCATAGCATTAATGTGATGGGCCACCAACATATCGTTAGAGCGCTGCGTCAAAGTGGCATCCAAATAAATGTCCTCACCCACACGACGAACGTCAAACATGGTTTGGAAGGCACAAGGCTGAAGTCCTGCTGTCTCCTCGAAGGCCTCGTAATCCCAAAGGGAGATGACATTCCGGCGATTCCACGGATTAGACTCCAACTGAGCCAGCAAACGATTAATGATATCGTGCTTCTTAACGACCGCCCCATAACGCTGACCAATCGAACGCTGGTCTCCATTATTGGCAGGCACACCTTCAACTTCCCAGTCATTCCAATAATGCACATTATACTTGTCTTCAAGGACATCTAGGCTATTTGTCTGGTCTTGATAAATCCAAAACACTTCTTTGATGGCAGATTTGATAGCGATAGGACGAAGAGTAGTAATTGGAAACTCTCCCCTGCTCAAGTCATATTCTGCAAAAGCTCCAGTGATGTATTTGGAATTGGCTGTTGTGCCATCCTTGTATTTAGGACGTGCTTGTTCTGACCAAACGCCTTCTTCCATGATTTTAGTGATATTTTCTTTAAAAATAGTGTCTGCTTTTGTCATGATTTTCCTCTTTATTCTATTGAAAACAAAGTCTCACTTAAAACTCGCAACATATAAATAGAAATCATTTTGCTTATCTAATTATAGCTGTAAATAATATTGCTTTTCATTTTAATTTTACCTTATTCTGGTGCAAATGAGAACTAAAAGCTATGTGATTACCAAAACTACGTCTTTTGAAATCCTATAGCACTTATCAAAAAATAAGATATTACTAACTATCAAAGTTTTTTCAAGGCGAAAGCACTCTTTTATGGTAAAATCACTATAGATTAGTATCTTCTGGATACTCTACAATGAAGAATAAAAGGAAACATCATATGTCTATTGGAATTGATAAGATTGGTTTTGCAACCAGTCAATATGTTCTAAACATGGCTGATCTCGCTCTTGCCCGTGGGGCGGAGCCTGAAAAATTCAGCAAGGGGCTGATGCTTGATGCAACCAGTATTACGCCGATTACAGAAGATATCGTGACGCTTGCCTCTGATGCAGCGGCTGATATTTTAAATGACGACGACAAAAAAGCTATCGATATGGTCATCGTGGCTACTGAGTCTTCCATTGACCAGTCTAAGGCTGCTGCTGTCTATGTTCATAGTCTTTTGGGTATTCAGCCTTTTGCCCGTTCTTTTGAAATGAAGGAAGCTTGTTACGCTGCAACAGCCGGACTTAACTATGCTAAGTTGCATGTGGCAGCCCACCCAGATAGCAAAGTTCTGGTTATTGCTAGTGATATTGCCCGCTATGGTGTCGGATCTTCTGGGGAGTCAACTCAGGGAGCTGGTGCTGTAGCTATGCTAGTCAGTCAGAATCCTCGTATCTTGGAGCTTGCTGATGATAATGTGGCGCAAACTCGTGATGTCATGGACTTCTGGCGTCCAAACTACAGTTCAACGCCTTATGTTCAAGGCATCTATTCAACCAAGCAGTACCTTGACAGTTTGAAGACAACTTGGGCAGCTTATCAAGAACGCCATCAGGCTGACTTTGCTGATTTTGCCGCTTTTTGTCTCCACCTTCCTTATCCTAAGTTAGCTCTTAAGGGACTTAACAAGATTATTCCCAAAGATTTGAATGCAGAGAATAAAGAGCGACTAATTAACAACTTTGATGCATCCATTACTTATAGTCGACAAATTGGAAATATCTATACAGGATCACTTTATCTTGGACTCCTTTCTCTATTAGAACAGTCACAAGATCTTAAAGCGGGAGATAGAATTGGTTTCTTTTCTTATGGTTCTGGAGCCGTCTCTGAAATTTTCTCAGGACGTTTAGTGGAAGGCTACAAAGACATGCTTCGTTCTGATCGTCTAGATATCTTTGCCCAACGTCATAACTTGAGCGTCGCTGACTATGAAAAACTTTTCTATGAAGAGGCTCAATTGGATGACACTGGCTCAACTCAATTCGCTACCTATCAAACTGGGCCTTTCCGTTTGACTGAAATCTCTGAACATCAACGTATCTATAAAGGAAATCAAAATGACTAAACTCTCTTGGACTGGTTTTTCCAAGAAGACACCGCAAGAACGCAAAGAGCATTTGAAAAATAATGCTCTTTTATCTCAGGAAAATCAAGACCTTCTGGATAATGACCAACAGCTTACTCTTGAAACAGCCAATCAAATGGCTGAAAACGTCATTGGTCGCTTTACACTTCCCTTCGCTATTTGCCCAGATGTATTGGTAGATGGCGTTACCTATCAAGTTCCTATGGTTACCGAGGAACCTTCAGTTGTGGCTGCTGCTTCCTACGCTAGCAAGCTCATTAAACGCTCTGGCGGTTTCACGACTACGATTCATAATCGTCAAATGATTGGCCAAGTTGCCCTTTTTGACGTTCCTGATAAAGCCGCTGCTTCAAGTAAAATTCAAGCAGCCAGTCAGGACCTTATAGAGATTGCCAAAGAGGCCCATCCTTCTATTGTTAAGCGTGGGGGTGGCCCTCGCAAGCTCTGGACTGAGGCTAAGGGAGACTTCCTCATTGTCTATCTAGCCGTTGATACCCAAGAAGCCATGGGAGCCAATATGGTCAACACCATGATGGAAGCACTGGTACCAGAACTGGAAAATCTCTCAGAAGGTCAAAGTCTCATGGCCATTCTCTCAAACCTAGCTACCGAAAGCCTTGTCACAGCTACCTGTCGTCTTAGCACACGCTTTCTCAGTCGTAACAAGGCAGAGGCCCATGATTTTGCTAAAAAAATGGAACTTGCTAGCCAGTTGGCCCAGGTCGACCCTTACCGAGCAGCTACCCATAATAAGGGAATTTTCAATGGTATCGATGCCCTAGTTATTGCGACTGGCAATGATTGGCGAGCAGTTGAGGCTGGTAGTCATGCCTATGCTAGCAAGGATGGTAGCTACCGTGGCCTGTCCACATGGACTTATGACCAGGAGTCTAAAGAATTGGTGGGAGAATTAACCCTCCCCATGCCAATCGCAACCCGTGGCGGTTCTATTGGACTTAATCCAAGTGCATCTATCGCCCATGACTTGCTGAACTATCCAGATGCTAAAACCCTAGCCAGTATCATCGTCTCTCTTGGTTTAGCACAAAATCTGGCTGCTCTCAAAGCTCTGACTTCAACAGGTATCCAAGCAGGACATATGAAACTTCAGGCCAAATCTCTGGCCTTGTTAGCCGGGGCTAGTCCTGAAGAAATGCCTCACGTTTTGGCTGAACTTCTTAAGGCCAAACATATGAATCAAGAAACTGCACAAGCAATTTTGAAGAAACTTAGAACCCCATAAAAAGAGATACTGAAGCAGTTTAAAAAAATAACTCTGCCATATCACATAAGAAATAAAGATGTTGAACATATTATCTCAACATCTTTTTCATTTCCCGTAAGTTCTGACTTGACTTAAATTTCTATAATGTTATAATCTGGTTATGGAAACTAGATAAAGAGGTTTTTATAATTTGATAACACAACAATACCCTCTCTGGGAAGAATTACCAGAGATTGAACTCTATTTGGATCAGGTTTTGCTCTATGTCAATCAGGTCACCCAAAGTACTTTGGGGCCAAACGACAAGGGGCTAACCGCCTCTATGGTCAATAATTATGTCAAACATGGCCATGTCGCAAAACCCATCAAGAAAAAATATAATGCTGCTCAATTAGCCAGACTCATTGTCATTACCAGTCTGAAGACCGTTTTTGAGATTTCTGAGATTGCTAAAACCTTGGAAATCCTACGGACAGATGCTGAAAGTCAAAAGAGTTACTACAATAACTTTGTAGCCTGTATGAATGGTCAGTTTCCCCAAGAGGCTCCGCAAGTCATACTCTTAGCCTGTCAGACGCTTCAATGCTACCGAGCTACCCATCAACTTTTGAACAACCTTGAAGGAGGAAACAATGTCTAATACTGCTACTTTTAATACTTCTCCCAACCTCAAACTCAGTAAAAAACTCAGCTTTGGTGAGGAAGTGGCTAACAGCGTGACTCACGCCGTCGGAGCTATGGCCATGCTAGTCTTATTGCCAATTACTGCTGTTCATGCCAACAACGGCTACGGCATGACAGCTGCCGTCGGGATGTCCGTTTTTGTCATCAGTCTCTTCCTCATGTTTTTGAGTTCAGCCATCTATCATGCTATGGATTATAACTCACCCCACAAGATGGTTCTAAGAATTATTGACCACAGCATGATTTATATCGCCATTGCTGGAAGCTACACCCCTGTTGCCCTCTCACTGGTTGGCGGATGGCTAGGCTACAGCATCATCGTCCTCCAATGGGGAACCACAATTTTTGGTATTCTCTACAAAATCTTTGCTAAAAAAATCAATGAAAAATTCTCCCTCTTCCTCTATCTGATGATGGGATGGTTGGTTATCTTCATTATTCCAGCTATCGTCACTAAGACAGGACCTGCCTTTTGGGGAGTCATGCTTGCTGGAGGATTGTCATACACGGTTGGTGCAGCTTTCTATGCTAAGAAAAAGCCATACTTCCACATGATTTGGCACCTCTTCATCATGTTGGCTTCGGCTCTCCAATATATGGGTATTGTCTATTTCATGCTTCCTTAAAACAAATACCAGGCTTCAAACAGTTATGATATAATAAGGCCATACGGAGGTAAATCATATTAAAAAAGAACTCAGACGAGATCCTAACAACAAAATCATCGCCGGTGTTTGTTCTGGTATCGCTAAATATCTTGACATTGACCCTGTCATTATTCGCCTTATTTGGGCTGCAGCGATCTTCTTATTTGGAACAGGTTTTCTATTCTACATCATTTGCTGGATTATTATCCCAGAAGAAAGCAAGTGGTAAGTTACAATTGAATATACAAAAAGTGACACAGATCTAAATTCTTACCATTTAGGTCTGTATCACTTTCTTTTTTATTTTTTCAAGCGGAAAATCAAATAGCTGACATTAATGAGGAGTAAAACACTCCAAAGAATAAGGAAAGGAATATTTCCTCGAACAGCATTGTGCCAAATACCTAGGGCGTATAAGGCCATAAATGCTAGTGATCCTAGAACTGCTGTTCCTTTATTGTTTTGTGGTTGTTTAGACATATGAACCTCCTTTGTTTGCTTTGTATAAAACGGCTTGACACCATAAACCATGGCGAGAAAAGCTCTGGCTTGGCGTTTGACATCATTAGCCAAAGATCTATGAGACTGGGCATAGATACCATTTGGATTGTAAAAAGACTTGTCAAAATGCTCAGGCTCTTTCTGACCCCACTTCTTCCTCAATTTGTTGGGTGATCGAAAACCTTTAGTCATCCGATTACGAAAGGTTGGATCGTGTGGTTGGACTGGCTCCACATCCAGTTGCCAATGGCGCTTGAAATTACCATAGTTGAAACTAGCACCATTTACCACACCACTCTCAGTTAGCTTCTCGGCATCAACCTCATTGAGAAAATTTCCCTGACTATCTAGAATAAACTCTACACGATTATAGAGGAGAATCTTGAGATTAACACTAGGAATCCCATCTGGATAAATCCCCTTGCCATCACAGAAAGAAATCTTTTGGTGCAGACGCCCCTGATCAAACATGGTGAAAGGTTTCCATCTAAGATAGACAGCTAAAGCTTCTTTGTCTGTCATCCCTGTTTTTTTATAATGTGTCCGCACATACTGGGCCTGTTGACTAGAAATCAGGTAACGTAGCTGATGGATTTGTCGCTCAATAGAGAATTTTTTAGATAAGCTGTCCTCAGGAAAAGCCAAATCTACTAACCTGGCAACATCCTTCCAGAAAGCATCATGAGGCGCCAAGTCAGGGTCAAAATAGGATAATAAACGCTGAGTTTCCTCTATCTTCCCAGATAGATCCTCTGGCATCTCTATATAAGCAAGCAATAACTTCAGCACCTGCAGTGGCTGGTATTCCTTTTGCCATTCCTTCCATAAGCTAGAAAAGGCTTTTGAGCCTATGAGCATCTCATCTCTCCTCAATAACATCAGTTAGTTTAATCAGTGGTCCCCTTTATGAAGTCCTCTATCTTAGCAACTACCTCTTTGGTCTGATAGTGATAAAGATAATGTGGGGCATCATAAAAAGTCAGTTCGATATTTTTCTGGTCCTTTGCAAATCTGGCAGCATAATTTCGCCACTCCTCCTTGCTAAAACTCGTGCCTTCTCCATTAGAAACCAAAAGTAAGGTGGGAATTTGTGAATTTATCTTAGCATCAACCTTTTTAGCATTTTCCTTAACAGATAAGCTCTCATTTAACATAGCTTGTGACAGTATTTGACAATAAGCTATTCGTTGATAGAGGCGACGATCACTACTACTTAGATTGGCATTAGGCACATATAAGCGACTCGGTATATACCTTAAAAGACCTAATTGACTTCCCAAACGAGCCATACGTAAAATCTGGGGATGCATTTTTAAATGAGCGTAACTTTCTGGTAGAGCCCAATCTAAGCCAATGATAGCTTTTATTTCACTTGGGTATTTTTCTTGCCACAATAGCGTTTCTAAGGAGGCCATCGAATGAGAAAGAATAATATAAGGACCCGATACATGGGCCTTGGCTAGGGCTTGACGTGTCTCTGAAAGAACCTCAGAAACATCTCTGGACTTAGATGTGCCCTCACTATAACCATAGCCAGATCTCTCTACAACGACTATCTTATACTGCTTAGAAAGCCCATCATACAAGTCTTTAAAATCTAGAATGGGAGAGGCCGTTCCTGCCCCCTTACAAAAAGTTCATTGACAGACACCATCCGACCTAAAGGGCTAAGAGATGCCTTCTCTCTTTGCAAGCCCAATCTATGGTAAGTAAAACTAGCCAGTAACAAGAACAGAACTAATCCCAGCAGAAATAAAAGTCTTTTCCTAAAAACGTGCATGGTTTATCCTACTAAAAAGTCAGCTAGCTTAGCTAACCGACTTTCTGATTTATTCGGCATCTGGGCGTGATTTGCGAGCGATATCAGAAAGGATATTCTCTACAAACTCTGAAACAGTCTCAGTGTGTGTTTGTTTTTGACCATAACGACGAACGTTAACAGTTCCGTCTTCCATTTCCTTGTCACCAACAATCAATTGGTAAGGAATTTTTTGCGTTTGAGAAGCACGAATCTTGAACTGCATTTTTTCATTACGTTCATCCACTTCGGCACGGACACCACGATCACGAAGTTCCTTAGCCACTTCCCATGCGTAGTCCACGTGTTTTTCGTTAAATACTGGAATAAGGGTTACTTGGTGAGGGGCAAGCCAAGTTGGGAAAGCTCCTTTATAGTTTTCAATCAGAATAGCTGTAAAGCGTTCCATAGTTGAGATAACCCCACGGTGAATCATGACTGGACGGTGTTCTTCACCATCAGCTCCGATGTAGTGAAGGTCAAAACGTTCTGGAAGCAAGAAGTCCAACTGAATAGTAGAAAGAGCTTCTTCCTTACCAAGAGCAGTCTTAACTTGGATATCCAATTTTGGTCCATAGAAGGCTGCTTCTCCTTCGGCTTCATAATACTCAACACCCATATCATCAACGGCTGCTTTCAACATGCGTTGCGCATTTTCCCACATTTCATCGTTATCAAAGTATTTGTGTTTGTCTTCAGGATCACGGTAAGACAAGCGGAAACGGTAATCCGTCAAGTTAAAGTCTTCATAAACATCAATGATTAATTGAAGGATTTTCTTGAATTCATCTTCGATTTGTTCTGGAGCAACGAAAGTATGTCCATCGTTAAGTGACATTTCACGAACACGTTGAAGACCTGTCAAAGCACCTGATTTTTCGTAACGGTGCATCATACCGATTTCAGCGATACGGATTGGCAATTCACGGTAAGAGTGGACATGGTGTTTGTAGACTTCGATGTGGTGTGGGCAGTTCATTGGACGAAGGACAAATTCTTCCCCATCTCCCATATCCATTGGAGGGAACATGTCTTCACGGTAATGATCCCAGTGACCTGAAGTTTTATAAAGTTCAACTGATGCAATTGGTGGCGTATAAACGTGTTGGTAGCCTGCTGCTACTTCTTTATCAACGATATAACGTTCCAACTCACGACGGATTGTCGCACCGTTTGGCAACCAGAATGGAAGCCCTTGACCAACTTCTTGAGAAATCATGAACAAATCAAGCTCTTTACCAAGTTTACGGTGGTCACGTTCTTTAGCTTCTTCGAGACGTTTAAGGTAAGCCTTGAGATCTTTTTTATCGAACCAAGCTGTACCGTAGATACGTTGCATCATAGCATTATCGCTATTTCCACGCCAGTAAGCACCTGCAACATTCAAAAGGTGGAAGACTTGAATACGACCAGTTGATGGCACGTGTGGGCCACGGCAAAGGTCAACGTATTCACCTTGACGGTAGATAGTCAAACCACCTTCGTCTTCTGAGTGTTCTTCAATCAATTCCAATTTATATGGGTCATTTTTGAAGATTTCACGCGCCTCGTCTTTAGTCACTTCTTCACGGATTGATGGGAAGTTTTCTTTAACGATTTTCTTCATTTCTTCTTCGATACGAGGAAGGTCTTCGTTAGAAATTTGACCAGCTTGATTGTCTGTATCATAATAAAAACCATCTTCGATAGCTGGACCTACACCCAAATGAATATCTGGGAAAAGGCGACGAGCTGCTTGTGCAAACAAGTGAGCCGCTGAGTGACGCAAAATTGGAAGGGCATCTTCGTGATCTGGTGTCACGATTTCTATGCTTCCATCTTCAGTGATAGCACGTGCAGTATCGATCAATTTACCGTTGAATTTACCAGCAAGAGCTTTCTTAGCCAAAGAGTTGCTGATAGATTGTGCAATTTCAAAAGTTGTAACGCCGGATTCGAATTCACGAACAGCGCCATCTGGGAAAGTAATGTTAATCATAATTTTCTCCTTTTATTATTTCATAGTTTCTAAGCATTGACTTTTGAATATCAGAGAGGAAGTTTGCCATTTCCGTCTGAATGTCTATATCCAAACGTTGAGAAAGTTCCACTAGCCACCAGATATTTTCTGAAAGTTTTCGTTCCAGTGTGTAGGGTGTTTCATCATAGTAGCGTCCTTGCTTGGTCATCACTAATCGTTGGAAATTTCCAATATCATTAGATAAAGCCAAAAGGTCTTCTCCTATCGTTCACTTGGAATCATGATGCTTAACTTCCAGATCGTGATAAGCTTATCGGATTGCCCAACTACGCTCCACTAATTCTTGCAACCCCATAGTTAGTCTCCTCAAAAAAATTGCGACATCCAAAAAGGACGTCGCAACGTGGTTCCACCTTAGTTCGTGTACGACAAAAAATGCGTCTGTCCTACACCTCTGATTGGCTCTAACGTGGCCACCGTTTTATGTTTGCATAAAAAGTCAATCGAGTAGTCCCAACCATGTCCTCTGCGTGATTCCCAGCAACACACGCTCTCTGAAAGATTTCCCATGACTGATATGTCTCTATGCGTTATTATAGCATGAAACTGTAATTTTTCAAGCTAATTATCTCTTTTATTAATCAATTCTAAGATTTTATCTGACTAGGAAAATGTGATAGCTTTCCTAATCCAAAAGTTTTGTGATATTTCTGATTTTCTTGACCTGTTTGGCAGACCCTTTGATAATCCGAACAGAGCCATTGACAGGCAAGGTGATAGCCTTAGTTGGCAAATAAGTCACCATACGGGTTAAGCGTTTCATAGTGCTACCTTCACCATTAAGATCATTATGGAAATCCTTAGAAATTGTAAGGTCCAAGTAATACTCATAGACACGTTTTCCAAAGTTTTCCGCAGAAATTTCATAGAGCTTCTCAGCCCACTTTGTCTCATCTTTTTCCGGCGTTGCTATAGCCGCTTCCAAAATTGCCCCAGCTAAATCATTATCATGATAATAAAGCGTTCCAAACATCTGGTCCGTAATCACATTATCCAAATAAGGATTTCCATGAGCAATAATCGGAGTACCGCTAGCCAAGGCTTCCAGATAGGTCAAACCCTGAGTCTCACTGGTTGATGCCGAGATGAAGAAATCAGCAGCCTTATAGTAAAGAGCTGTTTCGCCAGGTGCAATCATACCTGTGAAAACCACCTTATCCAGAACACCAAGTTTCTTGGCTTGGGACTTCAGGTCTGGTAGGTAAGGTCCATCGCCAGCAACAACTAACCGAACCTTATCGTCTTCCCCTAAAACCGAAGGTAGAGCCGCCAGAACTGCTTGGATATTTTTCTCATAAGAGACACGAGACAAGCTCAACAACATGGTTTCATCCGAAGCTATACCAAGCTTGGCTCTCAAGTCTGCCACATCTTCCTCAGTAATCTCTGGACGCTGGAATTTCTCAAGTTCAATCCCTGTTGGAATGACCCGTTTTTCAGCAGCAATCTTGTACTTGAGTAAAAGGTCATAAACAATCTCACTCGGACAGATAACCCCATCCAGATCGCTCATAAAGCCACGAACAATGTACTTAACCATACTTGGACGGATGACCATACCTTTGGCAATATAGCGGACATAGTCTTCATACTGGGTGTGATAGGTGTGTACAACAGGAATCTTAAGTTCACGCGCAATGGCAATCCCTAGAAGCCCCAAGGAGAACTCTGTCTGCGTATGAATAATATCAAGCTTGTACTGTTTTGCAATCTCTAGAGCCTTAGAAAAACCACGATAAGCCACTCGGCGATCCTTAAAGGCAAAGAAAGGCACACTAGGAATACGAATAATCTGCCAGTCTTCATAGCGATCAACATCTCTATCAGTCGTAGTAAAGATAAAGACATTATGCCCCATTTTTTCCAACTGCGTCTTCAGTGTGCGAATACTAGTCGCAACACCGGATACCTGTGGAAAATAAGTATCTGTAAACAATCCGATACGCATTTAAATCTCCAATACTTCTTTGTAGGCTTTAACAAGTTTTTGAGCGACATCATCAATCGAGCGACTTTCCGCAACCTTGTATCCTGCTTCACGCTTGTCCACTTTACCATCGATAATATCTTGTAAGGCCACTACAAATTCATCCACATTGTGCCCAAATGAGGCAGATTTCTCATCAACCCAGCCCTCATAAACAGGAATATCACGCAAAACCACATGTTGGTGACTGGCAAAGGCCTCTAGCACTACAATTCCCTCTGTCTCTTCATAAGATGGGAAAAAGAAAGCGTTGGCACCACTCATAGCTCCCTGGAAGACAGCTCCCTTGAAATAACCTGGGAAGCTGACATTATCAGGATGCTTACCATTGACAATGTCTCGAATCTTTTTAGGAATTAGCCATTTACTAATACTGCCTAGCCAAATGAAACGAACATGTGGCATCTTCTCAGCAACCTTGACAAAATCTTCAATTCCCTTGCGTTGGAAGTAAAGACCTGCACAAATAACCACTGGCTGTCCTTTCTCGATACCAAAGTAATCTCGGAAAACTTCTTCCTTGCGTGGGTCCTTGCCGTATTTTTTCAGATCAATCCCGTTTGAAACAGCAATGATTGGTGTGGTAACTCCGTAAGACTGAATCAATTTTTTGGAATACTCAGATGGCGTAATCACGTAATCAGCCTTTTGATACATGTGGGCCAAATATTTCCCAAAAAGTGGTGCCATGAAGTTAGAACCAATGAATGAATTTTCAAAGTCCTCACGTGTCGAATGACCATGCATGATGACCTTCTTTCCACGACGTTTTGCGGCATGTAACAACATCAAACTGCGTGGTCCATAAGTATTGATATGAACAACATCATAATCACCCAAGATGTCTGTTGTATAGGGAATCCCCGCCAAGTCTAAGGCACGCATCTGATGGTGAAGAGCCCGTCCGATTCCTGATTTTTCAAGAACCGATTTTCCTTCAAGATAAAGTAGAACTTTCATACTCATAATTATAGCTTAATTTGTACGAAATTTCATCTTGCAGTTAACTTTATCTTGATTTCTCATTTAATGAGATAGGGTAGAAAAGCACAAGTCAAAACCACCCGTGAGAACGGGTGGCTTGCTCTTCGGCTGAAAGCCTCTGCTACCGGCCGAGGCCTAAAGGCCTACCGAATGGTTTCCCTTCAGCACCACCTTTGCTAGCTGACCCGTCTAGCGGGTCTCTTTAAGACTACTTTCTTTTATTCTTATCACCTGTAAACGAATCACATTCCTCGAAAATACTGAACTGATCTGCTATCATGTCCTCTTGTAATGGATTACGAATATATTCTTCAATTCGCTTCTGATTTTGCCCAACCGTATCAACATAAAACCCTCGACACCAAAATTTGCGATTCCCATATTTATACTTTAAATTAGCGTGTCGATCAAATATCATTAAACTACTTTTGCCCTTTAAATATCCCATAAATGAGGAAATACTTAGTTTCGGTGGTATACTCACCAACATGTGAATATGATCTGGGCAAGCTTCTGCTTCATGAATTTCAACGCCTTTTCTTTCACATAATAACCGTAAGATTTGACCAATACTTCCTTTGTATTTCCCATAAATTATCTGACGTCAATATTTGGGTGCGAACTCAATATGATACATAGAATTCCATGTAGTATGTGCTAAACTATTATTCTGTCTCAACAAAAATCCTCCTTTAATATATTAATTAGTGGTCGGGAAACCTTATCTAATAAAACACTTTAGTAGGAGGACTATTTGATACATCGCTAAAAGCTTTACGGAACCACTAGCACAGATAATGGTTCCGTAAAGACAACAAAAAAGCAACAGTCTCGAGCACTATTGCTTTTTTGTTGTCTTAAGCTGAAAGAACTTTACGTCCTTTACGACGACGAGCTGCAAGAACGCGACGTCCGTTTTTAGTTGACATACGGTGACGGAATCCGTGTTTACGTTGACGACGGATTTTACTTGGTTGATAAGTACGTTTCACGTTGAATACCTCCTGATAAATTTTCGTATTCGTTTAGCCGGCTATTTTTGATCAGTTACTAAACATACCATATTATTTTATAGTAATAGCATGCTCTTGTCAAGAAATACTTAGAGATTATTTTCACCATATCTTGAAGTACTAAAAGATTCATTAATAAAAAGAACAGACCAATAACCGTAGTAGAGGGGTTTTAAAAATCTAGTATATATCACCCCTTAGCTATTTTTGCAATTTTTTTGAGCTTTGTTTTTTCGCTTTTGCTCACTCATATATTCAACACGCGCAAACTAAGTGACTTTGACTAGTTTAATGCCACAAGTTGTTTAGGATTTGATATTTTAAAACTTTAGTGTGGTCTTGCGCAAAAGGAAAAAATCTTTGGTGTATTATGTGTAGTAATGATCCGCACCGTATCACCAAGTCTACCTTTTAAACCGCGTACTGTATTATCATAAGCAAAACCAGCAACAAAAACTCGTTCAATATATCCTTTTAAGATTGCTGGCATCCCACTCCTCCAAGTTAGAAATATAAAAATCAAATGAACTGTCCAAATCAACAAGTCTCTATAGACTTTCATATCTATATCATGGGCTAAGTCTCTTCTCCTATACATGGCATCGAATCGTAAAACAGGATCATCTTTGTACAAATTAAAGATTCTAATGCCTTTTAGGAGTGATAAATTCTTTTTTCAGTCTCTAGTATAGAGACATTGTAGCTATTGTTGTTTGGATATGCGTAGATAATCGAGATCTCCATTGTTTAGCTCCTTCCATATAGATATCTAGCATGGTACTCACGTTCTCCTGGATAGCCTTCTCGTTAAAATTATCGCCAATTCGTATAGATAGTTGTTCGATACCTTTTGCTCTTATCTCTCCCGATTCCAGTTGTGATTAACTTTTCCTTTAGTTTGGTAGTATTACGTCTCATTTTGACCCTGTTTTTACTTTGTTAGACAGAGACTACTTTTCATTGTCAAAAAAAAACTAGCCTTAAAATAGGCACTGCACCCATGAAATGAGACACAAGAAAACACTCCTGTTGAAATCTGGTAAACTAGAAACAGTAGTGTAAGAATTCTCAGAAAAGAGACGACATAGCAGACAAAATCACTCTGTATAGAAAATCACTTTATTTATGGCTATCGAACCATCACTCGCTTGCTCAAGAAAATTCATAGTCCTGTCGTTAATCAGAAGAAAGTTTATCGTATTATGAAGGAGAGTGGATGGCTCTGTCGGACACGTCCCAAGAAAGTACCAAATCTAGGTAAAACTTACCACGTAACAGACAATAAGCTAGATCGTGATTTTCAGGTAGACAAGCCTATGGAGAAGCTTGTCACAGACATCACCTACCTTTACTTTGGAAACTGTAGACTTTATCTATCTTCAACCGTGGATCTCTATAATCGTGAAATAGTAGCTTATACCATCTCCGAGTGCCAAGATACGGACTTTGTGCCCGACACTCTTAATCAACTTGAGATACCTCAAGGGGTACTTTTACACAGCGATCCGGGATCTGTCTACACCTCAAAAGCCTACTATCAGGCTTGTATAGAAAAAGGTATCACCCGCTCCATGTCCCGAAAAGAAACACCAGCAGATAATGCCTGTATCGAATGGTTCCATCCTGTTCTCAAGTCTGAAACCTTCTATCTCCATAAGTGGAGAAACCTAACTAAAGTAGTATAGCAGATATTGTTAAAAATTACATCATATTTTTAATGAAACTAGAATTCAACAAAAATTAAATGACCAGTCTCCTGTAGAGTACAGAAAACTGGTCGTATAAGAGGTTTTTTGCTTGTCCCATTATTGGGGTGCAGTACTATAAGACTAGTTTTTGTAAGCAATAAACTCTATTCTAATTATACTTTTGTCACCACAACATAACGATTAGGATCATCACCTTCTGAGTGACTTTCTACACCTTCAATTTGAGAGAGAGACTTATGAATGATTTTACGTTCGCTGTTGGTCATTGGATCCATCACATACTCTCTCCCTGTTTCTTTTACTTTGGCTGCTATTTTTTCTGCTAAGTCAATCAGAGTCTCTGTACGTTGCTCCAAATAATCACGAACATTAAGAACAACACTTGAGCGTTTAGAATGACGGTCGTGCAAATAATTTTGTGCTAAAAGTTGTAAAGACTTAAGAACCTTACCGTGATAGCCAATAACACGTCCTGGCTGGTCTGTCTCAATCTGTATAATGATATTACGACGATTGTGACTAACCTCCAGACTAGCATCAACATCCATTTCATAGATGATTTTTTCAAGATAAGATAAAACGTCATCTGCAGCTGCTTGAACATCTTCTAAATTGCTTTCAGAAGATTCATCTGAACTAAACTCAGATGCCACAAAAGAGCTGAAATCATCTTCTGATTCTGAAGTTTCTACAGTCTGAAGTTGAGCAACAGGTTCTAATTTGGGCGCAAGAGAAGTAACCTCAGGTTCTGTAGCATCCTCTTCTGATGACTCGCGCTTAACAGAGAAAGGAATGACTGTCGCCTTTGGTTGCTCCTGTATTTTACCAGGCAACTCTTCCCCAAAGGTCTCAGTAGCCACTGGTTGCGTTAAGATTTCCTGTGCCTCTTCTTTATTATCTGAAACCGTAACAAGCTTTGTCACTTTCTTGGAAGCAATAGTTTCTTCTTTGGAACTTGTAACAAAATCATCCGGCTGTTTTACAGCATCGGGAGCCACTTTAACGGTGTTTTGATCTGCTTCATGAGCTATCTTTTCATTTATTGGTTCAACGCTAACTCGAGCTGGCTTCTTTCCGAACCCTAAAAAACCTTTTTTCTCACGAGAAATAACCTTAATATGAGCCTTCATACGGGGTAAATTAAGATCTTTCAAACCTTTTTCGATAGCTTGTTCGACTGTTCGTCCAGAATAGACAACCATAATAAGCCTCCTTATTTACGTTTATGCGCCTTTTTCTTGGCACGACGAATCTTAGCTTCACGTTCTTTTTCTTCTGCTTCCAAACGATTACGTTCTTCAATGATTTTAAACGGATTATTAAAAACCAAAATCTGAATAACTTGGAAGGCGTTTGAAACTGCCCAGTAAAGTGCTACCCCTGAAGAAATCTGAGTTCCAAACCAGAAAATAAAGATTGGAAGCATGATATTCATAACAAGAAGCATTGCACTACGATCTTTAGCCGCCTTATTTGTCAACCAAGTTGAAAGGAAAGTGAAAGCAGCCGCCAAAATCGGAAGAATAAAGTAAGGGTCTTTTTGACCTAAGTCAACCCAGAGGAATGTTCCTTCTCGCAATTCTGGCACTCGCGTGAGGGCTCCATAAAGAGCCATCAAAATAGGAAATTGAATCAAGAGAGGAACAAAGCTTGCGTAAGGATTTACACCATGCTCTTTATAAAGATCTTGTTGTGCATAAGCAGGAGCTTCACGATTCTCGCGTCCAGGATACTCACTCTGCAAGCGACGTAACTCTGGCTGCAACTCTTGTAGTTCACGGCTTGACTTAATTTGGCGATTATACAGAGGAATCATTACCGCACGAATTAAAATCGTGAAAATAATAATACCTAATCCAATAGAGCCACCAAATGAAAGCCCTTGAATAGCCTTCCCAAACATTAAAATAAGACGTTCCCAAAGGCCTGTAGAGTGACTTGTAACATCACTTCGTCCACACGCGGACAAAAGCAAGAGAGCTCCTGCACCTAAAACAGATATATTAAGTTTTTTCTTCACTAAAAACTCCTTTTTAATACGATAAAAAACTGCTTCGCTTCCATTCATTAAGACTATCTCAAAAATCAGGAGTGATTTTAGTTTATCCTACAATGTAAAGAAGCAAAATAATTTTTTAGCCCTTATACAACTTTGCTATTTTTAAGACATGAACGAGATTGCTATAAATGTCTTGGTAACTTAGGTCTTCAACACCTTTACGAGCAATAACGACAAAATCTTGATGTTCTAACTGAGATGACATGTCCATCAGTACATGTCGTAGACGACGTTTTACCCGATTCCGAGTAACCGCATTACCAAGACGCTTACTAACCGATAAACCTACTCTAAAATGAGGTAGATTACGATCCAGACAGTAGACTACAAATTTTCGATTAGCAACACTGTGTCCTGCATCAAATAATGCCTTAAAGTCTTTCTCTTTCTTAACGCGATAAGATTTTTTCAAAATGCGACTCCAAACTCAAAATTAGTACTATTATATCATAAATAGCAAAAAAGCCCAAAACCTTATGGTTAGGGCCTTAGAGACTTATTTTTTAGAGCTTTTTGAGCTTCTTTGATTTGCCATTTAACCTGGTCAAAACCAGTTCCACCAAGGGAATGACGACGTTCAACAGCTGTATGAGATTTAAGCGTCTCATAGATGTCCTCTTCAATTAAATCTGAAACTTCCTGATAACGTTCGAGAGGAACATCCTGAAGATAATAACCAGCTTTGGTACACTCAAGGACAAGTTTTCCAACAATCTCATGTGCTTCACGGAATGGAAGTCCTTTAGAAGCAAGATAATCAGCCAACTCTGTAGCATTTGAAAAATCTTTCTCTGTTGAATCTGCCATATGTTTATCGTTAACAGTCATTGTATTGAGCATGCCCGCAAGAATATCAATAGCGACAGTAATCGTTTCCACCGTATCAAACATACCTTCTTTATCTTCTTGTAGGTCTTTATTATAAGCCAAAGGTAGTGATTTCATCACAGTCAACAGTCCAATCAGATTACCATAAACACGACCTGATTTTCCACGAATAAGCTCCGCCATATCTGGATTTTTCTTTTGAGGCATAATGGAGGAGCCTGTTGAAAAAGTATCAGATAGAGTTACAAACTTAAACTCGTTAGAACACCAGTTAATGATTTCTTCACAAATACGTGTCATATGCATCATGAGAATACTTGAGTTTGACAAGAATTCGAGAATAAAGTCACGATCGGAAACAGCATCCAAGGAATTGCTATATGGCTTTGCGAAGCCCATTAAGTCAGATGTCATATTACGATCAATAGGGAAAGTTGTCCCTGCTAGAGCGGCAGCACCAAGTGGGGAAATATCGGTATGCTTGATATTAAATTCAAAACGTTCAGAATCACGTGTGAACATGTTGTAGTAAGCCATCAAGTGGTGACCAAAAGAAATCGGCTGAGCATGCTGTAAGTGGGTGTAACCTGGCATAATTGTGTAGGTATGTTTGTCTGCTAGACTTACCAAGGTATTACGTAAATTATCAAGTTTCTCAATAACTTCCACTAATTTGGCTTTCAGATATAAGTGCATATCTGTCGCTACTTGGTCGTTACGTGAACGTGCTGTATGAAGCTTTCCTGCCACAGGTCCAATTTTAGCCGTTAAAAGACTTTCCATATTCATATGAATATCTTCGTTAGAAACATCGAATTCTAGCTTACCAGCCTTATATTCCTCCAGAAGCTCTTCCAAGCCTTGTTTAATTTGTAAAGACTCCTCCTTGGTAATAATTCCTGTCTCACCCAGCATGGTTACATGGGCAATAGATCCTTTCAAATCAAACTCTGCCATCTTTTGGTCAAATGAGATTGAAGCACCAAATTCTTCTACCCATTTTTCAAGACTAGCTTCGAACCGACCGCCCCATAGTTTATGATTTTCTGCCATAGTTTTATGTTGAAGATTGCCCCACGCTGGGATAATCTTCCATCCTTTCTTAATACTTATAACAAGCAACAACCTCTTTGGTCACAATAACTTAAATGAAAAAAGCTAGATAGTATTTGTCTAGCTTAATTTGTCTCTCTGGACACTTGTTTTCCTAAAACCCGATCTCTGTCGTATTTTATTTAGGCTCGTGACGCCTCTCAGAACGTCTTCACGAGAATAATATAAGTTATAAGAAAAGAGTATCAGATGCGTCTCCCTGTCCACTTTTATCTGATATTAAGAATTTTTCTTCTCATATCCTACTTTTCTTATGAAATCTGTCATTAATTGTCAAACGGATGGTTAACTTGTGAATTAACCTGAGTTGGAAGACCCCAAAGCTTGATAAATCCAATCGCAGCATCCTGATCAAAGCTGTCAGCTGATGTGTAAGTAGCCAAGTTTTCATCGTACAATGAATTAGCTGATTGACGTGCTACTACTTGAGCATGCCCTTTGTAAAGTTTAACTTTAGCGATACCATTAACAACTTTTTGTGTTTCCTTAATATAAGCAATGATAGCTTGTGTTGCTGGGCTAAACCACAAAGCATTGTAGATAAGGTTTGACAATTCATTTTCAAGAATTGGTTTAAAATGAGAAACTTCACGTACCAAAGTTAAGTCCTCAATTTCTTTATGAGCTGTCAAAAGGGCAATAGCTCCTGGACATTCATAAATTTCACGAGATTTGATACCTACAAGACGATTTTCAACGTGGTCAATACGTCCTACACCATGCTTACCAGCGATAACATTCATTTCTTGGATAAGGTCAGCCAATTTCATTTCTTTACCGTTAAGAGCAACTGGCTTCCCTTCTTTGAAAGTAACATCGACATATTCAGCTTCATCTGGCGCAAACTCTGGTGAATTGGTAATTCCAAAAGCCTCTTCTGGAGCTTGATTCCAAGGATTTTCAAGAACACCACACTCATTGGCACGTCCCCAAAGGTTTTGGTCGACTGAGTAAGGATTATCAAGGTCTGCCGGAACTGGAACACCATTGGCCTTAGCATACTCAATTTCTTCCTCACGAGACCATTTCCACTTACGCACTGGTGCTACTACTTTAAGATCTGGATCTAGAGCAGCGATGGCAACTTCAAAACGAACTTGGTCATTACCTTTACCAGTACAACCGTGAGCGATAGTTGTTGCACCTGTTTTATGAGCAATTTCAACTAATTTTTTAGAAATAATTGGACGGCTAAGGGCTGAAACTAAAGGATATTTTTGTTCATAGTAAGCGTGAGCTTGAAGTGCTGGAAGCACATAATCTTCCGCAAACTCATCTTTAACATCAAGCACGTATGACTCAACAGCTCCAACTGTCAAAGCTTTATCATGGATAAACTCAAGATTTTTACCTTCACCGACATCCATACAAACGGCGATAACATCGTAATCTTTTTTAAGCCATGTAATAGCGACTGAGGTATCAAGACCTCCCGAATAGGCAAGAATAACTTTCTCTTTTGACATAATATTTTTCTCTTTTCTTATATTTTCTTAGGGTTGCTATCTCTATCAACCTTACGAGATTAATTATATTGCATATTTATTCACTTGTCAATACTTTTTTGTTATTTTTTTATATTTATTTCGTTTTATTTGTTTTTATTTATTCAAAAGGTGATGAAAAATAAAAAAATACTTTTGAAACTATACAAATAGATTCAAAAGCATCTTTAACTATTTATCTTCTAAAATGCCAAAAGGCCTGTACAAAGTACAGACCTTTTGAACAACAGCATCATCGGTAGAGAATCCAACAGCAATTTTAGATAGAATGAATGTCGTTTTTTATCCTGAACTGCAATTTCTTAATCTATTTTTTATAAATTTCATCACTAAAAGCCATCTATTTAGTATTTTTACAGAAATTAGTTACTTATAAGATAATCATATACTTTTTTAGACCGATAAATTGCAAAATATAGTGCAACAAAAAACTCATAGCCTTTCATTGGTGTAAACTGTAAGTAACGAAACAAACAGAAGCCGAGAAAAAACTATGAGTTGCCCTCCATCCTACCATAACCGATTGAATAAAGATAGAAACCGACTTGAAATTAGGTTTGAAACCTTGCCAAATTGCAAGTAAACTTGGCGTCCATAAGTCTACCATTTCAAGAGAATTAAGACGATGCCAAAATGGTTATTCCGCAGCCTTAGCACAGGAACAGTATGACCACAGGGCTAAACAAAAAGGTCGGAAGTCTTGTTTGACACCAGAGTTGAAAAAGGAAATTGAGGACAGTTTAAAATCCTCCTGTCGCCTGAACAGATTTGTGGCCGCTATCAGTTTGAACAAGAGCCAATGGTAGCTTTTAAAACCATCTATAACTGGCTCTATGATGGTTTGATTGATCTGGATTTGAGCGTCCTTCGTCGTAAAGGAAAAAGTCGACAGCCCAAAGAAACACGTGGAAGATTTAGAATTGGTACGCCAATTGCCAAACGTCCCAAAGAGGTCTAGAATCGTGAAACTTTTGGCCACTGGAAACTTGATACTGTGGTGTCTTCCAGAGGCAAAAGTAAGAGGTGTTTAGCGACCTTTCTAGAGCGAAAAACTTGTTTTTACTTAGCTTTCAAGATAGCGGACGCCTATTCATCTTGGCAGAAAGGAAGCGATGAGAACGCAAATGGCTTACCAAGAGAATACTTCCCAAAGAAAACGGATTTAGCCACTATCTCTGATAAGGCTTTGAACAAGGCCCTATATGATATCAATCACCGATACGAAAATGTTTAGCTTACAGAACCGCTTGTGAAGCACTATTAGATGAGTTAGAGTAAATGTTGCACTTATTCTTGCAATTTATCCTAAGAAAAGGTAGAAAAGCAGATGTGCTAAAAGCCATCCCGTAATGCCTCCTACAAATAAGCAAGAGACTCCCAACGATAAACCAACATTTACTCTTCCAAGCTTTGAGCAAACCTGACATATCACGACTAACAATTAAAAGAGCCAATAGACGTGGAACCGTAAACAAAACGATCATCTCTAGACTCCCACTTTTCCTTTCAAAAATTAACCTACTTTATTGTAAGATAAATATATAATTTAGCGTCATTCCTATTAGAAAAAACTAAAAATATAAAAAAGAGCCTAGATACCTCAAGCTCTTTAACTGACTGATAACCTCAATTTATGGATACATGTCAATGGCGTAGTAGAAACACCAACCAAATCTTAACTTCTCTCTACTTTTTATTACAAATCTATTATAAAAACACTCTTAACTAAAATCATATGATTGCTGACATACTGCTTATACACCCCAACAAATGTTGGGTTAGTTTTTTTATAGTGTTGCAAGAACTTGATCAATATGTTTGATTGATTTTTCACGTCCGAGCAAGAAAATAGTATCTGGCAATTCTGGACCGTGCATTTCTCCTGAAACAGCAATACGGATTGGCATGAAAAGGTTTTTCCCTTTAATTCCTGTTTCTTTTTGAACAGCCTTAATCTGAGGGAAAATGTTTTCAACAACAAACTCATCATCAGACATAGCTTCGAGTTTGGCTTTAAAGGCCTCAAGTACTGTTGGTACTGTTTCACCAGCCATAACTTCTTTTTCAGCCTCTGTCAATTCTGGGAAATCTTCAAAGAAGAGATCTGTAAGAGGAACAATTTCTTCTGCAGCTGTCATCTGTGGTTTGTAGAGTTCCACTAATTTTTCAGCTTTATCTGTTAAACGACCAGCTTCTTCCAAGAAAGGTTTGCAAAGAGCAAAGATCTTATCGAAATCAGCATTCTTGATGTAGTCATTACTCATCCAATCCAGTTTCTTCTGGTCAAAGGCCGCTGGAGACTTGCTTAGACGGTTTTCATCAAAGAGTTTGATAAGTTCTTCGCGAGAGAAGATTTCGTCCTCGCCACCAGGATTCCAACCTAGAAGAGCAATAAAGTTGAAGACCGCTTCTGGAAGGTAACCTTTTTTACGGTAATCTTCGATAAATTGAAGGGTATTAGTATCACGTTTAGACAACTTCTTACCAGTTTCAGAATTGATGATAAGGGTCATATGTCCAAACTCAGGCGCTTCCCAACCAAGAGCTTCATAAACCATAAGCTGTTTTGGTGTATTGGCAATGTGGTCATCTCCACGGATAACGTGTGAAATTTGCATATCGTGGTCATCAACAACAACCGCAAAGTTGTAAGTTGGGTAACCATCCTTCTTCTGGATAACCCAATCACCACCGATATTGCCACCTTCAAATTCGATATCTCCTTTAACGATATCATGCCATTTATAGATTCCTGACTCATTAACAGCCAAACGAACTGTAGGAATAATGCCAGCCGCTTCACGTTCTGCGATGTAAGCAGCTTTTTCTTCTTCAGTCATACCAAGGAACTCGTTAATATAACGAGGTGTTTCACCTGCTGCTTCTTGACGTTCACGTTCTGTAGCCAATTCTTCTTCAGTTACATATGACTTGTAAGCCTTACCTTCTGCCAAAAGTTGATCAATATATTTTTGGTAAAGTGGCAAACGCTCTGATTGACGGTAATTTTCATGTGTTTCAGGGCTTTCATCCCAATCAATTCCCAACCAACGCAAGTTATCAAGCTGTGAACGTTCACCATCTTCAACGTGACGCTTACGGTCAGTATCTTCAATACGGATAATGAAAGTACCGCCATGATGACGTGCATAGAGGTAGTTAAACAATGCCGTACGGGCATTACCAATGTGTAGTAGCCCTGTTGGACTTGGTGCGTAACGAACGCGGATATCTTTAGCCAAGATAAATCTCCTTTTTATGTTTTATTCTTCAGTCTTTGGATACCTGGTTAGCTTGAAGGCTCTCCCCAAGCTTAAGCATAAGCTTATAAGTACCAATCCCTCTTATTATAACACAATCTAAAGGTGGTTCGAGGAATTTTGTCAAAAAAACGACTACCTAAAGGTAGACGTTTTCGATAGTTTACTTAACGTGTTTTGCAAGATCTTTTTGAGCTTTGTCATTAGATTTTGCTTTCTCTTTAAGCCAATCTTTATAAGCTGAATCATATTGTTTCTTAGTTACAATATCATCTTGAGATTTAATATACTTGAAGTAGTAAGTAGAACCTTTATCACCAGCTTGAGCGTAAGCTCCTGAGAATGGCTGGATGCGAGAAACTACCGTTGCCGCACCACTGTAAGCGGTAGTTGGAAGATAGAGGGCACTATCTGTCAACCATGCTTGAGCTTTAGCATATTTTTCATAACGACGTGTCAAATCTGTAGTTTCCTTAGAAGCATCTTCAACTAATTGGTCATATTCTTTAAGACCTACTTTTTCCACAGCTTGACTATTTGGATTGTCGTAACCCATAAAGGACTTAGTGTTTTCGCTACTAGTCGTTTTCAAAACATCAAGATATGTAGATGGATCGAGGTAATCAGGCTCCCAAGCAACACCAACCGACAAGTCCCAATCCTCTGCTGCTGCATTCGAAGCATAGTAAGTAATATTGTAGAAATCGTCAGCTGACAATTGATGGATATCAATTACAACATTCTCTTTTCCAAGTGTAGCTTCAATAGACTGTTTGAGAGATTGCACTTGATTCACAAAAATTTTACTTGTTTGGTTTACTGGAACGTCCAAATGAATTGGGAACTGAACTCCTTCTGCTTGAAGAGCTTCCTTAGCTTTCGCGAACTCAGCCTTAGCTTTTTCTGGATTGTAAAGACCATCCTGACTATCTGCAAGATTCACACCAGACCACTCATCACCATAAGCTGGAAGTTGATCCATTACCATTGTTCCGAAATCTTTACCATCTGCCTGAACAAAGTCTGGTTTAACAAAGATATTACGAACAGCTGTATTAGCACTTTCTTTACCATTCAACTGAGCCGCATAATTTGTACGATCAATGGCAAATCCTAATGATTGACGGAAATCCTTATTAAGAAGTGCTGCTTTAGTTGATGATTTCTGTTGGTCATTTTCTTTAGAGGTATTATTGTAAGTTTGGCGATCAATATTAATACCAACCCCCTCTACTGATGCTGCTGGTTGAGTAGTATAGATATTATCTTTATACTTTTTAGAAACCTTAGAATAATTTGAGCTATTAGGGAAGAGTCGAGCTAATGTGTAGACACCATCAGTGAACTTACGTTCCAAAGACTCTTGATCTGATCCATCATCATAAGTTAATTTGATATTGTCAAAGTAGACATTATCCTTATCCCAATAATTTTCATTCTTGGTGAACTCAATAGACGATTTAGTTGTCAAAGCTTTAAGAAGGTATGGTCCGTTATAAAGAATAGACGTTGGATCCGTTGACTTACCAAAATCTTTTCCTTTAGATTTCAAAAATCCTGCGTTAACAGGCCAAGTGACAGAGTAAGTCAATTTTGAGTTCCAGTAAGGTTCTGGTTGACTAAGCGTATATTGCAAAGTGTAATCATCAACTGCTTTGATACCTACATTTGAGAAGTCCTTGTTGGCACCTGAAAGGTAATCATTCAAGCCCTTAACTGAGTTTTGTAGCAAATAAATCGCTTCAGAATTAGTATCAGCAGCATGCTTAAGACCTGTTACAAAGTCTTTAGCTGTTACATTGGCATATTCTTCGCCGTCTGAAATGTACCATTTGACACCCTTACGAATCTTGTAAGTATAAGTCAAACCATCTTGAGAAACAGACCAGTTTTCAGCGACAGAAGGTTTTAGATTCCCGTATTGGTCATTTTCAAACAAACCATCAACACCATTACTAACGGCTGTTGTCATATTTTTCTTATTTGTAGAAACATAGTCTAGGGTTGCAGGATCGCCACCGTAAACATAATTATAAGTCTTCCCAGACGTCTTACTTGATGACGAGCAAGCCGTTAATACACCTACAGATAACAGGCCTACGGCTACCAGTAAAAATACCTTACTCTTTTTCATTCATTACCTCCTTAAATTGTAACGTAAAAAGTTTTAAATCAAAAATTATGTGTATACGCGTAAATTATACCATAACCTCCAACAATCAACACTACTTTCTGAAGATTTTTTATTTTCTACTCAAGTATTCCTATCTAGCTCAATTAAAAAAACCTATCCGAAGATAGGTTTTTACTATTCTTACAATGAGTTAGGATCAACTTTGATACCAGCACCTTGTGTAGTAGTGATTGAAAGGTTTGTGATATAAGTACCTTTCGCTGTAGCTGGTTTAGCTTTTTGAATAGCATCGTTAAATGCTTTAAAGTTTTCAACCAATTTTTCAGATTCGAATGAAACTTTACCGATGATAGCTTGTACGTTACCTGCTTTATCAGCACGGTAAGTGATTTTACCACCTTTAGACTCTTCAACTGCTTTAGCAACGTCCATAGTTACTGTACCAGTTTTAGGGTTTGGCATCAAGTTACGTGGTCCAAGGACACGTCCAAGACGACCAACGATTGCCATCATGTCTGGTGTTGCAACAACAACGTCAAAGTCAAGCCATCCACCGTTGATTTTAGCAACGAGTTCGTCTTCACCAACGAAGTCAGCACCTGCTGCTTTAGCTTCTTCAGCTTTAGCACCACGGGCAAATACAAGAACACGTTGAGTTTTACCAGTACCGTTTGGCAATACCATTGCTCCACGGATTTGTTGGTCAGCTTTCTTAACATCAATGTTAAGATTGTATGATACTTCAACAGTAGCATCGAATTTTGCGAAGTTAGTTTCTTGTGCAAGAGCTACAGCTTCTTCTACGCTGTAAGCTTTTGTGCTGTCGATTTTCTCAAGAGCAGCACGCATTTGTTTGCTTTTTTTAGCCATGTTAATTATTTCTCCTTGTGTAATGTGGTCATAACGACTTTCATCTTCCACGTCACTCAGCGAAGTGAGACGACGTCTGTGGTTTTCTTGTTAACTGAATTAGTCAGTAACAGTGAATCCCATTGAACGTGCAGTACCTTCGATCATACGCATAGCTGATTCGATGTTTGCAGCGTTCAAGTCAGGCATTTTAGTTTCAGCAATTTCTTGTACTTGTGCACGAGTTACTGAAGCAACTTTAACTGAGTTTGGAGTACCTGAACCTTTTTCAACACCTGCAGCTTTTTTCAAAAGAACAGCAGCTGGTGGTGTTTTAG
>OKER01000066.1_pt1 | contig 33590 bp, 42 predicted proteins | sample 1610031 | NCBI WGS metagenome assembly OKER01 (sample SAMN04436611, study PRJEB24849) | human gut metagenome | biome: human gut; feature: NICU; material: stool | host: Homo sapiens | place: USA: Saint Louis, MO | collected 2009-12-31
GCATTTTTAGACTTGGATACCACTGCCATATCACGTAAACTCAATTTTCTATCTTTAGTCTTTTGATAGTCCAAAATATTTAAGATATTCAAATTCGTCAACCCAGCGGCTTTAAGTTTAAAAAGTTCAAAATTATTCATATAGATACCTCCTTTTCTTTATTCGCAACAGAAAAGAAAAAAGCTCCATTATGGAACTTTCCTTGATTATAAATCATTTTCAGAGGCAAAATAAGACGCCGCCCCTAATAGGTTACTATCGTTATGGAAATGACAGGCTTGAAGAGTTATAGGCTCAAAACCTAATTCAGACTTATCATTAAATAACTCCTCATAGGCATCGCATATTCCTTCAATTAAAGTATCTTGCCTACTGATACCACCACCGATAACAACTTTCTCCAGCCTAAAGAAGCTCTGCAAATTTAGTACAAGAACAGCAATTTCATGACAATAGTTTTTAAATAAAAGATTTAGATCTTCCGATTGATTTTCCTCTATCGCTGAGAATACTGTTGGACCATCGTCTTGATTTAACCCAAGTAACTCACTGGCTTCATGAATAAAGCCTACTGCAGACCCCTTGTTATCGACAAGACTTACTAAGCCATGCATAAACAATTCCCACTGGAAGGGCAGAGAGGTTTGACTCATGCTTTGGGGACTTGGAGCTCGCAGATATTGGGTAACTGACAGAGGTGATAGCAAGTCCTCCTGTGAGACAAGTCCTAAACCAACACCCGTACCTAAAACCAAGGCAGCCCCACAATCTAACTCTTGTAGACTTCCATATCTGGCTTCAGCCAAAGCCGCCGCATCAGCATCATTGATAACCTTTACAGGCAGTTGAAATGTTTTAGTCAATCGTGACCCAAGTGGGATAGCCGTTAAATAAGGGATAAGACCGCCCTTGAAAATGAAACCACGTTTACTATTTATTTCTCCTGGGCACGCAATGGCAATCCCAGAAATAATATCCTTGTGAGACGAGACAATATGCTCTAAAGTCAACCAAAAGTTGTCTAACGTTGGTGGTGTTGGAACTTTAGATTGATTGCTAATCTTAAAATCATCATCAACTAACCCAAACTTGATAAAGGTTCCTCCGATATCAATAGCTAAAATCACGCCACTTCACCTACTTTTTATTATTGACTTTATTGGTTCGAAGCTTCTTCTATGAATTGGTGTAACACCAAAGTTATCTAGGCCAGACAGATGATCCTTGGTACCATAGCCTGCATTTTTGGCAAATGCGTAACCAGGAAACTCCTGATCATAGTCAGCCATCATCTTATCACGGGTTACCTTCGCTACGATGGAAGCTGCCGCAATAGATAAAGAATTAGCATCCCCTTTTATAATTGATGTTTGTCCTATTGGTAGGTCCAAAGTCATGGCATCAATTAACAAATGTTCAGGTTTGGGACTAAGTTTTTCAATAGCTTCAGCCATAGCAAGCTTGGTTGCTTCATAAATATTGACATCGTCAATCACATGGTTGTCCTTAATACCAACCCCAACAGCAACTGCTTCCTTCATCACCTGCTTATAAATGGCTTCATGTTTTGATTTGGGAATTTTTTTACTGTCATTGAGACCTTTTATTTTGCAAAACTTTGGTAAGATAACCGCTGCAGCTACCACCGGCCCAGCCAAAGGGCCACGTCCAACTTCATCAACACCTGCAATGAGTTCAACTCCCTGAGCATAAAGTACTTTTTCGTAACTGAGCATCATCTCTAAGCGTTCTTCCTCAGCAATCTCAGCTAGGATAGCTTTACGTCGTTGCTTAATGGCAGTCTGCACACCAGCTCGACTATCATCCTCAAAACTTGCCCATCGGTAATCGTCAAGATCTGTCAAAGTGGCCAATTGCTCCTTGACTTCTTTAATTGTCGCCATCAGTATCGACCCCAACAATATCAAGTGTGTAACGACCTAGTTTTCCATCACGAACTTCTTTGACAAATAGATTATAGAAACGGTCATAATCTTCACGGAAGCCAAGTTTTCGAGTCATTTCCATTATGATTTCTGGTGCCTCTTCCTCAATGTCAATACCTTTAAAGCGTTCCTCTAAACGTTCAGGATAGTAAGTTTTAAAATAGTTAAGTCCAAAAATCGTAACTTCATCCATTGGCAAGAGCTGGTCCTTGATGGCTCCAGTCAAAGCAAGCTTCAAGCCGACCAATTCATCTTCAAACTTAGGCCACAAAATCCCCGGAGTATCAAGGATTTCCAAGTCCTTATTAGACTTCAACCACTGTTGACCTTTTGTCACACCAGGTTTATTTCCTACAACGGCAATTTTTTTACCAGCCAAACGATTCATCAAGGTAGATTTCCCAGCATTTGGAATCCCAATAATCATGGTTCTCAAGGTCTCTTTCTGAATACCACGTTCACGTAATCGTTGAATCTTGTCATCCATAAGACTCTTAGCAGCATCTGTCACCAATTTAACTGTAGATTGTTCCTTGGAATTAATAGCCAAGGTTTTAATCCCTTGAGTCTCAAAATAGCTACACCACTCTTTTGTACGATTACTATCAGCAAGGTCAGCCTTATTAAGAATTAAAAGTTTTGGTTTATCACCAACAATTTTAGTCAGCATGGGATTTTGACTTGACAGTGGCAAACGTGCATCCACTAAAATTGTTACAAAATCAACATGCTTAAGATTTTCCTGAACTTGTCGACGGGCTTTGGACATGTGACCAGGAAACCATTGAATAGTAGCCATATATATATCCTCTTTATTTTCTTAGTAAAATATGATTTAAACTCTTTAAAAAAAGCCAAAGACTTGGCTTTACTTTACTTATATTATATCAGATTTAGTTTAAGATGCCCAATCGATAAAAGTTGACTAAGCCTCAACAGGCATAAAGTTACCGACAATTTTACCAATGATTCGGGGATCTTCGTCATAGGGTGCGAACTTATCACCATAACGTTTATTGAGAGAAACTAATCGTAGCCCATCTTCCTCGCGATAAACTTTTTTGATATAGGTTTGACCGTCCCAGTCTACAGCATAAACAGCTCCATCATAATCAAAACCTGTTTGTTTGATTAGCACTACTTCACCATTTAGGTAGGTAGGTTCCATAGAGTCTCCAAATACCCACGATGCAAAATCATGATCTAATTCTTCATCATAGAAAACTTCATCATAGTTGCCATCACCAAAGTAAGTGTAACCAGTTCCGGCTGATAAACGCTCGAAAACTTTGTAAGAGTAAAGCGAAATAACAGGTGCATTCTGCTTTTCTGCTTCTTGCTCTTCTAGGAGAGCCTTAGTAAGTCGCAAAGCTTCCTGACGATTTTCCTCATTTAGTTCCAAGTAAACTTCTACAATCTCATGTTCAGAAAGAAAATAGGTCTCAGCTACGCCAAAAAGTTTAGCCAAAATCGATAGGTTCTTTTGATTTGGTTTCGTCTTACCATTTTCCCAATTAAAATAAGAGGAGCGAGAAATTCCTAGATGCTTAGCCACTGCTGCCTGACTCATTCCTTGTGCTTCTCGAATTTCCTTAAGTCTTTGTCCTGAAAACATGGCTACCTCCGTAAGTTAATAAACTAACATAAGTTTATCAAAAAAAGCAGTTAACTTCAAGTGAAACTAACTACTTTTACAATTCTCTTTTGTATTATTCTTTAACTAAAAATCCTAGATGGTTTAGTGCCTCTTCTATATAAGCCATATCCTGCTCACTATCTGCTTCGACAAGATGGTAATGAATTCCATTTGTTAAATCAGATAAGGGGTGAAAGTCATTTGACGATGATTGATCTAAAAAATGACTAACATCTCGACGACAAGACAATTTCAACAAAGTCTGAATTTCTCCATAGACTGGATGATCTATCATGATATTTTGAATACGGCCGCCATTATCAACAATAGCCAAAAGCTCATCTTCCATATCAGATACTTTATGATTCACCTTAAACAGCCTACGTACATAAGAATTGTCATCGCTACTTTTATAGATATATCCCCTATTAGTTGAAATAATCTGGGCACCATCTGCACGTAAAAGTGCAATATCTTGAACAATGATTTGACGTGTCACACCAAAATGCTCCGCCAGACTCTGTCCATTTATTGCCTCTTTAGCTCCCTTTAAGAGTGCCAATAATTCTTCTTTTCGATTTGAAGCCATAGACACCCCCCTCTTTCAACTAGCGTATTTTTCGAATACTTTTGAAAATTGATAATGCTATAACATAGTCTATCATATTAAAACTAGAGAAACAATAAGGATAGATAAAAGCTATAAACACACTGTTCTAAGAGTTTATAGCTTTTTTGTTTTTATTTATTTCTGTGTATTTCTAAAAAAGGTGGACAGAATTGTGGACAAAAAGACTTGGCAGTCTATGCTACCAAGCGACATAAAAAAAACAAAAACATTGAACGTAAAAGTACATCTATAGTGTACCTCTATTTATTTTGATTGTCTAATGCTTTGTATGCAATACACAAAAAAAGACTAGGGTTCTCCTATTAATTATACCACAAAAAAAGCCCCACGTCAGAACGTATCTGTCCATAAAAGGATGTGGGGGGATTGTCGTAGATATATTATAGCACATATAAATAAAAAACGCACCAGACCCCGTAGAGTTACTGGCACTTTCCTAGACATATTATACCAAATAAAAAAAGCCCCAGCAAATGCCAGGGCTTCGACCACTACCACCATGATGTCCCTACTGTGGTCTGAGGGGAGGTGATATACTCCTTTTCGTTTTTTAGTTTGCGTGGTTCTTTTATTTAATTATACACCAGTTTGACCTTGTGTTGCTTGTGCACGTTCTTCAATCGCTTTAACCACTGATGCACTGGCTTCATTGATTGCTTTAGAAACCGCTTCGGCGTCGTTTGATTGACTGTATAGGAAGCGTTCAAAGTCCGCATCTTCTAGTTGCAAACGTTTAGCCCCAGTCGCTTCGAGGGCATCTACTGTACCCATTGAGCCGATACCAAATACACGACCATTAACGACTGCTACCCAGCCTTGATTTCCACTATCACTACGTACTACAAAATTCATAATATCTTCTTCCTTTTCTTTATTTACTAAACTGTCACCATCGTTGATAATGACTACATTCTTATCCAATCCACCAGCTAAGCCGGTTGATGTAAACTGCCACCAGCGTGTATGTTCCATGTTTGGATATACGCCCCAATATGGCTCCGGACGTACCTCGTAATCTGGGTACGCTGCAATCCATAAGCTATTAGGATAGTGTGCAGTGATTTGATCTACATACACGTTCGCTAGTGTATAAGGCTTGTAACTGTAATAGATAGGCTCGAAGCCATTTGCCTTGCAGATATCCATAAATGCTAACACTGCATTAGTATTGGCTTGCTTATCGCCACTAGCCCCGTCCTCATAATCACATACAAGATAACGTGGATGTGATGGCAAGTTACTGATGAAATAATTCGCTTCAGCTTGTGCTGTCCCTACATCTCCACCGAAACGGGCGAAGTGGTAGTAACCAATGCAATTGCTTGTGTTTGTTTGTTGTGCCATAACTGGACTTAGCCAACCGACACCCTCAGACACTTTAATAATAGTGTTGTTGGTTCCAGCCGCTTGACAGATACCTGTGAGGTCTGCTGCTTGATAAGCTGAAACATCGATGAAGTAATCACCTTTATTAAGTCCGCCTGGCTCAATTTCAGAATCATCGAACGGCAATTCAAACCATCCTACCATTTGCTGACTTGGTGCACTCCAATCAATATAGCTGAAATTACCAGCGCTATCAAGATTACGAGTAACCTTGCGCACCCATCCACCATTAGACAAGCAATCAGCGTTTCCATCAATATTCTGTTCGACTGTGGTAACTGTACCGTCTGGGTTTTCTCCGACCACGAAACCGATATGACCGAATTGGTGATAAGGCAAGCAATTAGTCACCCAAACACTCCCAACGGGTGGATTGTTCGCACCGTTGAAATAAGTGACTTTCAAACCTAGACTTTCTGCCCTACCTAACGCATCGATAGCGTTTAAGTAGCTGAAATTAAGGTTAAACAAGCCTTGGTACTGTAGCACATTGTCAATCAAAGCTACGCACTGCCCACCATAAGGGTTGGTCGGAACAGTGACACGTTGATCGACTAGGTTTTCAAGCGTGTTTAATAACTGTGTTTTTGATGTCACGTTTTGACACTCCTTTCTATTCTATTTTTTAAAAATTATTCCTTAGGTTCGTGATAATTCAATGCTTGTTCACTATCAGCTACACCCTTAGTTGTTGGGTCAGTAACGATTCCAAGAATTACCAAAATCACAACGAAGGTATTTACACCCTCTTGGATATTGCTTGGAATGTGAAGCCCGAATTGTTGCAACATCAAGAATACTGCTGAGATAAGAGCTACTAGAGTAGCTTTGTTTTGCAAACGTAGTTTAAAATTAATCATTGTCATTATTCTCCTTTTCTCCATCCTCATTTTCTGAGGTTAAAACGAATTTGTCTTTATCAATGTTCTTTTTGATGTACTTGTCAAAGTAAGGAATTTCCACCCCTAGAGCTGACAAACTAGCAAGAATACTAGAGCCGTATGCTGCGATCATTGCAAAGATAAACGTATCTATCACACTTCCTAGATTCATAAATACTGCAAATGGATAAAAAATTGTCACAAAAACAGCCATAGCGGTGTGGCTTACTAGCCCTTTTCTAAATTTAGAGCTTGAAAATTCATGAAAAGCCCACGCTCTGGAAACGCCTAAGATAATATCGCAACCAATAATTACTATTAATAAGAACACCCATAGATGTTCATCGATTCCGTATTCATAAAATTCTTTGACGACATCAAAAATACCAAAAATGCCATTTGGTTTGTGCATTTGTTATGCTCCTGTTGCTGTTTCTGCCAAAACTTCATCTTCAATTTTGTAACGCAAATCACGCAATGCGCGTTCGTCTGTACGCATTTCTTGACGATGTTTAGCGTAAAGTTCTGCATTAAGCAGATTTTCTTGAACAGTAGAGACCGCATTGGAATCTATACTGATAAATGTTTGCTTGACAAGGATTGTAGTTCCTTCTTCTTCGATATTAAATTCTGCATTGATTGTGCGTTGTTTTGTAATTTTAAGTGACATGATATTATTTTCCTTTCTTTATCCTTCTTCAATTGGATATTCATCTTCCGTGATGTAAGTTACTGTCCCTGTGTAGACTGCGTTTTCTGAATCTTGGTTTGAAAAATACATGTTCCCATTCGGTTCAAGGTGCCATACTGCGCAGCCTTTATGCCAGTTGGCTACATTTTTGTTGACAACCAAGTGCGTTTGGACGCAAGGCTTGAATCCGCTTGGGATTTTCTCGCTTAAGCCCTTGTACTCGCCTAAAGGGACGGAATGGGCGTCTCTGATTAAGCTGAGAGTTACTACGTTCGACTGGCGCACAAGGTTCGCTTTCACCCGCCAACCAATATCAACCTCTTGTTTAACCATCGCTGGCTTAGGCGTGTACTCAATCCATGAGCCATTAGAATTACTAGTGACAGTGCGTTTAAACATCCGACCGGACACAGTTGTTAGCGTTTGGTGGTATCCAGAAATGCTTTCCACGACTTCCAAATACGCACCCTCACCCGATGCGGGATGATTTTTGTAATTCCCTAAAATCGAATAAAAACCAGTGGTTCTATAGTCATTTAGGTTATCCACCTTACTATCCATAGCTGCACCGCTTGGTTCGGTCAGTTTGTGGTGTTGAATTTGTTTGAGATTTGAGTAAATCAGTCCATCGACATCAAGTGCTCCATTTTCACGATACTTACCAATACCAACGCCTTGTTGGTCATAGGACATAATAATTTTATCGGTCGGCACTGTAGTTTGAAATTCTGAGACTGAAAATCTATCCTCTAATTTTCCTGTGACTACGAACGAAGTATCTGCGGGGTATTCCTTGCCCAAATTTGCGTTAGATGCCTTAAATTCAGAAATGCTTGACCATTCACCGCCAGCCGACCCATTATCTGATACAGCATTGCTCGTTCCAACTTTTGCCGTTGTAAAAGTCAGCTTCATGGCATTTTTTTGAACGCCATTAACGCTTAGTGGCGCTATTTTAGCAAATCTCTTAATGGTTAGTGTATCTGATTTCGAGCCACTTCTGGCAACCTCAAATTTAAGTGTTGGGCTGAAATAGAATAGGAATGTTATTTTAACCTCTTCCCAATCAGACCAAATCCCACGAGAGTCTTGAACTCTCCCTCTCAAGGTCATTTGAGTGTCTTTGTTTACAGCAACCTCACGGAATACCCCACCATTCGTTGAAATGGAATTACTGGTACCAACAATTTCAGCATAGTACCCAGCTATCGTAGCTCCGCTTTTTGCTTGTGCTCCGTTGAAGGCGACTTTCACAAGCGACATGATGGACACGAAATGTGTTGGCTCTGGAATTATCCTTTGAGTCGTTGCATTTGCGTCCGTTAAAGTAAATCCAGTGAACGACGGCTTCGCGTTGTTTGTGAAAATCCTTGCTGTTAGTGTCGTTGACTGTGTTTGAATCAATTTGCCGTCAACATAAGTATCGACGTATATAGTGACTTGGCCAGACGCAGCGTTTGGAATGTCGTTAGCAAAATCCGCTGGGATTGTCCACTTAAACGATGTTCCAACATTATCAGCAATTTTACCTTGCTTATTGCCCCAAGCGTAGCGTAGTGTATGCGTGGCACCAGCTATTTTCCTATCAATAGTGATATCCACTTGATTGCCAATGAATCCCTCTGGAACACTCACTGAACTTCCCCTTGGAATCGTCGTCAGTGTTATGCCTTGATTGCCAATGTCTAGGTTTCCGGGGCTGTATCCACCCGAGCCATTGAAATGAGCGTGTACGCTGAACACACCAGCTCCATCGTCAGCATGACGAACAGTAATTGTGCGATCAATCAACTGTATTTCTGAGTTTCGATTAAGCATCGCTGGACTACCAGAGTAGTCAATTCGTTGACCAAAACCATCGACGTACCCAGAACATTGATAGCTTGCAAACGTCCACCCTTGGTTAAGCAATGCCAATCGAATACGGACATCACTTGTGTTGTTTTGGATATTCTGTCCAACTTGGTCAATCCACAGCCTGATACGATATCCACGGTCATTATTTGACCAAAATTCTACCATGATTAACTACCTCCCACATATCTAATCACGTTCCTGTCAGGATTGATGAAATCCTGTTCTTCTCGATATCGTCCAATTTGGATAGTTTTTGAGAAAATACCATTCTCGATGTGAATCACACCTTGTGAAATATACATCACTTCGTTACCAGCTGAGAACATTGAAATGCGACCGCTTGGGCTGAATAGCATAGAGCTAGAATTATCTGTTTTACCGATAACAAGCCCCTCGTTAGAGGATGTCATGTAGCTATCGATAAAGTTCCAACGTTCTGTCATATCATTCATATTGTTTTCTAATTTTGCTACACGGGCACTAGCATCCGCCAAGCTCTTTTCAGCTTGTACACGATTGGCGTTGTTTGCATTAACGAAATCTTGATAAGCCTTCACCCATTGATTTAATGTATCAAGCGATACCTTAGCTTCTAATTCCGCTTTCATCACTGAATTAATCTCATTCAGTCGATTTAACTGGCTTTGAGTCAATGCACTGTCAGCCTTGCTATCTAATTGGCTAGCTAAATCTTTTGGTGACGATTGCCACGCTCGGTCAGTGGTCCCCTCGTAGCAATCCAACTCGGTGAAGAACAACAACGACTCACTGCCGTTACTTGTGCCTTTGTTGTCAATACGGATAAAACCTTCATCGCATTCGCCAGAATTGAATGTTAAATGCCACTTAGCTAATCCCGTTGTTGACGGTGAGCCATTGTGTGTTTTAAAGTTAACAACCTTAGAGAATGTCTTATTCGTTTCGTTTGATTTACGACCGAGGAAATAGATGTCTACACCCTTTATGTTCCCAGTGGCAAACGTTTGAATATTGAACGAATAATCAGTGTTTCGTTTGACTGGAAAACGTAGCGTAGACGTTGGCACTAATGATGATGATGTCTTTAGCAAGAATAGCGGTCTAGCGCCATTGTAATAAAACGAGTGACTAGACACAGAAAGATTAGAGTTAGGTTGCGGTACTTCCCAATAGCCCCAATTATCCAGATTTTCTGGAAACGCTGAGTTGCGAATGAAATTCTCACCACCTACTGATACACTGCCAGCCGTGTCATTCCACGAATAATCAGCGGGATTGGTGCTATCCGATTTGTCGAAATTAGTACACACACCCAAATAGCGCTTTTTCCCGTTCTGAGTCAAACTGAAACCAATACGACCATCTGCGCTATCTGCGTAAGCGAAATGGACATAAGGTGTGCGCCCGTCTGCTCCGGGCTTACCGGGAATACCATCCTGTCCATCGCTACCCTTCCATTTAGACCATCGGTAATCTTGTGGATTCCGACTATGCGTAGTATTGAAATCTTGGTACATGCCGATAAAAGCTTTATCAGTATCGGTCTGGCTAAAACCGCTACCGGAGACCGTGTCAGCGTAAGCTATGTGGGTGTACTGGGTTTTACCATCGACACCCTTAACCCCGGGTATGCCTTGGTCACCTTTCGGGCCTTGCAAGCCCATGAGGCCTCTGTCACCACGTTCGCCCTTGTCACCTTTAGGACCGGTATCGCCTTTAGTGCCGTTTCTGCCGTCTGAGACATTTAAAAAAGTAACTTCTTCTGAAGCTACTTCTTTGTTATCTACCCATGCGGAAACCGTCAATGCTGTTGGTTGAGTAATCTCTGACGCTACCACGTCGTAGGTCATACCCACGTATTTAATGGTACCGTCAATTACGAAACGCCAAGTCGCATTAACTGTTTTGTCGCCTTGTTTCAAAACTGGTCTAATAGTCGAGCGACCAACACCGTTTTTAAATGCCGTTCCGTTTGTAGTTGTGATTTCGACACGGTATGGCAAGGCTCTTGCTGCAATTTCATCAATGCGTTGTTGCAAACTGCCGGACGGTTTATTCTCGATTTTACGGTAGTTAGAGAACACAACCGAGTTATTCAACGGCATGTCAAAACTAACCACCATTTCAGTGACACGAGCTTCGAGGGCTAGACCACCTCGAAAATTATTATTAATAATCTTAACAGTGTCGCCTAAGTTAACATCCCTGTAGTTTTCCATAAAACTAGAGTGGACATCAACCGTGTAGGTCATGAGTGGATAGGCATACTGCTTGATGGTACGCAAGGCGTAGCCTTTTAAAGCATTGACATCTTTGTATTCTGTTTCGAAGTCCTTGCGTGTCCAGTTATCAGCATTGCCTGGATTCATGGTAGATGGGTAGCGTTCCCTAGACAGCGGAGCGAATACTAAACTATCACCACGCCTAGAATAAAATTCTACTTGTCCTAGCTCGTTCTTTTCCTCAAACTCTACATCATTCAGATTGACGCCATCTTGTCCAATGAAATTACCAGCGTTGAAAAGTTGCGTTTTATCACTAGTGACTTGCACACCCTTTAATTCGTTTTGAAAATAAAGGACCACATCACCCCTAACCTTACCAATACCGTGGTGGTTTTCGTCTGGTTGTTGGTAAATGTCGATGATAAAACGTTTCAAAGTACCGTCTCGGTTGAGCTCAGTTCTGAATGAAAATTCCGCATCGAATTGAGCCATAATACTATGTAATCGTTCTAACTTGGTATCTTGCTGCTCGAAACTTAAAGTTCTTGTTTTGTCTGATACTTCATTGACTCCAATTTCCATATTTGCAAATTCAAGCAATGTATTTTTTTCAAGGTACCATGCTATGGTTTGTGGTTTATCACTTTTAAACGCTCCTGCCTGTTCAAGTGCTAACTCAAGGTTGGTATTATTACACGTCACTTGAAAACTCGTGTCGTTCTCGACCAGTTGCGACACATAGAAAACGTGGTAGGTATTATCGTAAAAGAATGACACATACATTTGATCGTTGATGTAAGCTACATCCTCGTGCATTTTACCATTGACGATTTTAGGGATTGTAAAATCGAATGTACTGGTTGAATACTCAAGGTAAGTGTGCCATTGACTGTTAGAATAAGGTAGCATGCCAGGAACGTTGTTATTCAAAACACAAACCTTACGCATGTCCTTGTCATGAATCCAAATTTGCATTAAATGAAACGCTCCTTCCATGTAATTTCAATAGTCGGGTCGGTTCTTGTCCAACTCGATGTGTAGATGTCGATTTCTGTATCACCAGTACCAATACTGAACGGTTCGGACAGGTAAGTTAGCTCATTAAGAGCAGGCAGATTGTCGACGTAAGTTTTGCCTTTAGCCATGTCAACTTCGAGAATAGAACCCTTACGGAAACGGTTAGGGATATCTTCTTCTTTGTTGATGTAATCCTTTCGATAGACGAAACTATCAAGATACAAGTGTGTGATCAACGGCCAGTCTTTGATACCAAAAATACCGACACTAATTCTAGCCGACTTCTTACCTTTGATTTCCGGTACGGTAAATCTTGGATAAGAACCCTGCCAATAGAATTGCAATACATCATCAAAACGCTGGACATCGGACCAACCCTGTGGCTCGTTGAATGGATTTGCTGTTGAAACGTGTGTCCCATAGAAGTGTTTTCTATCGAGGATTTTATAACCACCTTTGCCATCTCCTGCTAGGAAATTATAATGGCAGTCAAAACCGTTAGTGTGCTTGTAAGTCTCTACGCCATAGAGAAACACACCGTTTGCATCCGTTACAGAAATTTTCATGAATCCAAACTGATTTGCAGCACCTAGCCACAAGATTTGTCTCCACCAAAAATATTCATAGGTAGCCCCTTTCTGACCATTGCTGTCCGCTGGGATCTCCCATGTAATTGAGCTACCTCGTAGGTATTTATCCCCGCCACCAGTGCTTGTCAAGGCAATGTGCGGCCTACCCCATGTATTATCAATAGCAAGTGTGCCGTTGAGTGAGTGGCTATCATCATTGAATCGCCCTTGGTTTTTAGCACCGACTGCAAAACCATTGGTTATCCAGTTATTAGAAACATAGTCGAATAATATTTCAGACTTTTTGACATCTTGCATGTCAGCTTCGTTAGGATTGCCAATCTCATAACTTTCACTTGAACTTTTCACAATCCCAACCCAGCTATTTTCTGAGTTAAACTTCAGCTTAATATCTGGATAGGTTTCAGCCGTACCAAAATTTTTCAAAGTAGCCTTGTAATGTCCAGTCGAAACTTTCTTGATACTTCCGTATTTTGTTTCACCGTCACTATTTACCAAGGCTTGTGCCTTGTTCTCAGCATAGCTTTTAGGAACATCAAATGTGACCGTTACCGTTGCGGTAATCGGTGAGGTGTTCTTATCGACTGCAAGCGACGCTTGACCGACTGGGATAGCTTCCCAAACCTTATTAGGCTCGTCACCAAAAATCAATGGTTTCGGTTTATCTACGTTGAGATACCCGCCTAGCGTTTCAGCGATGGTATTGAAGTAGTCGTAATTACCAACAAGCGTAAATAACACTTGAATCTGCTTGACGGACAAGGTGCTATATAGGAATTGCTGACCGTAGCGCCTACGCCCTTGGTCTTGATAGTTGTTGTTGAAATTTGATGCCACGTTTTTAGTGACATCTACTGGAACGGCACGCCCTTGACCTTCGTTGAATAATTCAGTTAAGTTTTTACCGTCAAAAATGACTGACATTCCTATCAAATAATTCTACCTCCTAGAAACGCTTGTCTGCGTTTGTAATCGTTTGTTGCTTCTGTCATAAAGGGCGCTAACCCATTTGACACGCTTCTACCATCAATGACGTTTCTAATCTCGATTGGGTTAGAACCGTTAGTTACCAATTGACCGAGTAAGTCAATCATGATATCTAACTTGCTTTCTAATACAGAAACACGTTCACGGTCTGAAGTGTTATCGTGATCGCCTTGTGGGGCATCCCCAGCAAAACGGGCCACTGCTTCAGTGAGTAATTGCCATGCTCTGCCACGCTTGGCGATATCCGTTGGAATGACGTACTCTGGCATATCGCCTTCAGCCAATTCATAGACACCGTTCTTGTGGACTAGACCACCATTAGCATATCCGTAAGCTGCGACACGGTTAAAAGCTGCATCAGATGTACCATAAGTATGTTTGATGTAGTTGATTGCAGCAAGCAAGTTATCATATCCATTGCGGATATTGTTGTGTCCTGGGTGTTTGTAGCTGTTAAATGTAGGACCAATTGTCTGCATCAAACCGATAGATGGGTGTCCTGCTCTGGCGTTACTATCCCAATTGTTTTGGACGTTAGGGTCACCATTCGATTCCCGCTGGATAGTTGCCAAAATCTTAGAAACACGGAAATTATTCGGCTCAATACCATTAGCTTCCAACGCTCTAACTACAGATTCACGCCATCTAGCTACACCAGTTCCTTGAGGACCATCTTCACCACCACCAGCGGGGCTGAGCAACGGACCAAGAGTTTTCTTAATCCAATCAAACATGCCCCCAACTTGGCGTTTAATCAAGGTTTGAAGTGGACTATTGCGGTCTTTAAGCGGTTTGCTATCGTCTTCGCCACCGCCACCACTATCACGCACCCCAAAGTCAAGGAAGGTAGCAGCGTTAGAGATATGACGGCCAGCGTATTGGTGATACTGACCGTTACCGCCATAGTTGTATTCCTCACCATCGTAAGTATCGCCGTGTACCGCCGTTACAAAGTCAACGTGGTTGCTTGATATTGGACCACCAGTGTAGACTGCTACCGTTCCTGGTTTAGGTCTGCTTAAGTGTGGCACACTGGCAGATACCCATTGATTACCATTGCCAAGGTGGCTAAACAAGCTAGGTTTAACGCCAAGGTTTGCCAAACGGCTGGCAACGAATGATACACATTCACGATAGAAGTAGCCCCACGGGTCAGCACCAGCATCTTTAGCCTTGTCTTTAAATTGGTAGTCATCACCTTTAGCACCCATCGCCACTGTACCTTCATCCATCGAAGCGTTAGCCATAGACCAAAGTTCTTTCCACCAGTTCTTAGCTTCTTCGACTGGTTTCTCATAAAGAGCGTTACCGAGCGGATTAAACATACCAGCTAACTTATCAGCATTAGGGCTGAATTTCTTAGCCAATGAGCCCACTGGGTCTTTAACGACATCACCGACAAATTCAATCATTTTCATAAATTTATCGACACCGTTTTTCATCGTGTCCCAGACTGAGCCAGCCACGTTAGTAGCCGTATCCCAGATTTTAGACCAGAAACCAGTTCCTTTCGCAAACGCTCCACGCTCTACGCCCATGAGCATAGCCAATTCACTAGCGTTGATTACTTCCGAACCAGCTGGCAAGAGGTATTCAACATTGCGGCCTTGTGGCAAGAATGACTTACCATTAGGCAAGATTACCATTTCTTGGTGGTTGGTTTCTGGACTATCGTAGCCGTCATTAAGCGTGGCTAGTGTAGGCTTAGTGATTGGGTTTCGGTAAGAGCTAAACATACCAGTACCACCGGCAAACTTAACTTTCGGGATTTTAGAAATAGCTTCTTTGCTACCACCGAAATCAGAAATCAGTTTGTTGATGCCATCGATACCAGCGTTAGGCAAGGCAATAACAGCATTGATACCATCGCCAGCAAGGCGTTTCATGCCATCCCACATCTCGCCAAAGCCTTTTTTAATGTTGTCCCACGTATTTTTGAAAAAGTTAGCGATATTGGTCAATGCGTCGGTAATTAGCTTGGTAATGTTGACGCCGAATTTCTCTTGCGTTAAAGCACCGATTTCATCCCATTTTTTCGATAGAAATTTTTTAGAATTCTCCCAACCATCGAACCAATTCTTATTGATACCTTTGTGGTGTTTATCGATATCCTTACCGAGGGCAGTCATGGCTTCCGTAGCATTCCCCTTGATACCTTCCCACGTTTTAGATGCGAATTTTTTAACGTTGTTCCACTTGTCAGACCAGTCTTTCTTGAGGCTAGCCATGTGTTTTGCAACGCCTTTCGCCATGCCTTTGACATGGTCCACTGTACCGTCGACAAATTTCTTGAACTTCTTATTGTGCTTATAGATCAGAGCAAAAGCCCCAGCAATAGGATTGGCAATAAATAAAAGGACTTGTTTCCAGTCCTTTTTAAAGAAATCAATGATCTTACCAAAGATTTGTTTAGTGACTTTGAAGATTTTACCGAAAGCCTTTTTAGCAGCATTAAACATGCCGTCCACAAAGGCTTTGAATTTCTTGTTATGCTTATAAAGCAATACCAAGGCAGTTACCGCAGCGGCCACCGCTACCGCAATCAAGCCAATAGGGTTAGAAGCCATTGCTAAGTTCCACGCTTTTTGAGCTACTGCCGATGCTTTTTGAGCAACAGTCATAGCTACTGTGGAATTTTTCAACATATTGATAGCTTTGGCGACTTTTATGACACCCGAAGCTACTCTAGAACCAACAAAGTAAGTCGCAAATAAAGCGCCGACTGTTTTAATAGCCGTCTTATGTTCGGCAATGCCACCCAAAGCCTTGGAAAGTGATGTGACTGGGGCCTTAGCTTTTTTGCCGTTACCAGCCATCGTTCCTAACGCACCAGCAACACCTTTAATCATGCCTAAAGCCGTTTCCCAGACCCCACTAGCAAATTCTTTACCGATACTGAGCGATGGTCCTATGCTGTCCTTAATTTCTTTAAAGAAAGCGACAATCTTAGGTGCATTATTAGCAATACTTTGACTAACTTTATCGACAACGTTGTTTAAGCCGTCCATAAAGCCGTTAAGCTTGTCTGTACCATTACCAAGGTTAAACACCTTAGAGAAGGCATCCATGATAGTGCCCAGTCCTTTGGAAACATGCTCTCCAAGCTCTTTGAATTTGCCTTCAGTGTTAGGATCAGCAACCCAATTACCAATCTGTTGTAAGAATGGGTTTTTCATTTTATCGATTGGGTCACGGAACGCTGCAACTACCGCTGGCATACGAGACTGAATAGTTCTTTCAAGGCCACCAATGGTAGTTGAGAAGTTAGCAGTGGCATCCTTGTACTTGTCTTGCAACTCAAACAAGGCTTTCTGCGCCATTTCAGCGGTAATCTTACCATCGCTTTGCAACTTGGCATATTGCTCTTGGGTCATGTTAGCAATGCCCAACTCTTGCCCAGCAACTTCTTTCAACTGATTCTTCATCTCTGGAAAAACATTGATGATAGACATCATGTCTTGCCCTTGAACCTTACCATTTGCGATCATTTGAGCCCACTGAGTAGCGAAATTCTCAACGGCTGCATCGGTCTGACCAAACGCATCCTGCAATGTCAAGATGGCTTGTGTTTGTTGCTTGGTCAACTCGGTGTTGTGGGTTACGGCATAGAATTTTTGGTTCATACCGTCAACCATTTCAGTCGAGTTAGCCGCTGCTTGTGCCATTTGATTGGTCATATCGACCATTTTCTTACCTTCTTCAGCATTACCTGTTAAGGTTAACCAAGTGGCGTTCATGGTTTGTTGATACTTGACGTATTCGGCACTTGATTGTGCGATTTCGTCAAATTTACCCTTGATAGCTCCCAATGCGCTTTGGAAACCGTTGCTGATCAAGTTAGCTGCAAACGTAGCCCCAAAGATACCCTTTAAGCGTGAAGTTTTATGTTCAGTCTCGTTGACCTCGTTTCCGAGTCGTTTAAAGCTATCTTTCAAGCGTCCAATGAGTGAGCTAGACCTTTGGCTTTGCTCAATTTCACCATTCAACTTATCGGCAGCATTGCGAGTATGTGCAAGACTTGTGGCAGTTTCATCCAAACGTTGCTTTTGTTTGCGATACTCACCGCTTGTTCTTCCGGACTGTTTAGCGACACGCTCAAGCATTTCTTTCTGGGTCTCATACTGCTTGTTTAAGTTAGTAATAGAACCCTTGTATTGCTTGAGTTGCTCTTGTCTGGCTTCGTCTTCCTTGCCTTCAGCCTTCAAGCGTCTAACGTAGGTTTCTGAAGCTTCATTTTGTGCCTTGTACTCTTTTTGCAGTTCAGCAAGTCCAGACTTTTGATATTCCAAACTATTTTTAGCTTGACGTTGTTGATTTTCCAACGATGCCAAACGTGTGGTAGCTTGGTCAATCTGTTGTTGATACTTAAGGTACTGTTCAGCTGTTTCAGCAGTAGTCCCTTTAAGTTGAGACTGTTCTTGTTTCAGCTTCTCAATCTTATGTTGTTGGTTTTGAATAGCATTACCCAAACCGTCGTACTTAGCTTGTGCTGCTCCTAGATAATCACCAGCACTACGCATTTGGCTTTCTTGCGCCTTCCATGCGTTCGTAGAGCTATTAACCAACTGAGTTAATCGCTTAATCGAATTGGCAGCCTGTAGCGTATCTAAGGCGATTTCCGTGGACATGGTAGCTTGTACTTTTGCCATGTATTACTTTTCCTCCTTTCTTTAAAAAATTAGAGTAAAGATGTTGGGTCAACCATTCTATCTTCTTCCTCTTTGGCATTTAAGATTTTCATCAGCTCGTAATAGTCAGTGTCGTAATACTGATCTAGTGTCCACCCAAAACCTTGGATTGATTTCTTAGCAATAATTTTTAAATCTTCAATGCGATTTTCTAAATCAAAAATCTGTTCGCCTTTAGATTTTAGTCTTTTGGTCAACTTCACCAGCAGCGTTTTCAAGTTGCTCGTCCGTCAAACCGTACATATAGCCGACCAATTTTTCAGCAATTTGCTGTGTACGTTCATTGTCCAAATCAAGCAATTTGTCGTAGTCTTCATCATCCAAGTTGAGAATGGCACGGATAAAGCTAAGCATTTCTTTGAGAATGGTAAAGCTTGCTTGTGCTTGTTCTTGTGTATCACCTTCTTCTACAGTGTCGCTGATTTTAAGCACAGCAAGTTGATATTCGTGCATACGCAAGACATTACGGTTGCTTGTAGTCACCTTGAAGGCTTTTTTGCTAATTTCTGGGATTTGAATAGTTCTGATTTCCATTTATCTTTACTCCTTTTTAACAAAAATAGAGGTCAGGCCATGAGCCCGACCTCTTGCAAATTATTGAGGGGACACGCCAGCCCCTGTAAGTGCATATCCACCAAATACTTCTTTGTACATATTCGTTTTATCGAAAGTTGATGAACCAGAGAAGTATTTCTTGAATGGTTCCCCATTAAACGAGATAGCTGACAACGCGTTAAATGTCATGTTGTCGTCATGACGAGTTTGAGCAGTATCTGTATCTGTTGCAACATTCTGAGCAGATTCTTGCATAATACCGTTAGCGAAACCAAAAAATACTGAGTGTTTACGATCAAGTGTTTCAGATTCAATCAACACTGCTGTGTGTGGTTTTTCGCCATCCATAACATAGCCACCTTTGCCGTCAGGACGGAAGCCAAGTAGTTTTTGTTTGATATCGAAATCAAGGTTGTTGAAATCAAACGCTACTGTTGGTGAACCTGGAGCAACCATAACGTCTTGTGTTTGGTTGTTCCCTGGAACCTTAGTCGCTTGTCCTTCCAAGTTAGAAATGTTAGCGGTACGAGTACCAAGCATGCTTGAATCAACTTCAATCACGCCATCAGTTGAAAGGCCATCGTTGCCTTTGATGAGTTTTTGGGTTTTAGAGTCAACCAAAGCAAGGCGGACCATTTTCAAACCTACAATTGCCATATAGTAATTTCTCCTTTGTTAAATTAATTTATCGAGAGCAACAAAAAAGACCGCCGTAATTTGTAACGTATCGGGGTCTATGCTATGCTCTCTCATATCTGTAATTGAGTAGTGTTCCGATTTTAAGAACTTCAATAGTTCCATTTCAAAGGCTTCAATATCGAAATCGATATCAGCCTTGTAGAAAATCTGGACTTCTACTCTATCTGTTTTGCTGAAAAAGGTATTGTTTCCGCTTAAGTCAAGGGATGGATTGCTTTCAGTGAACAAAACGATTGTCTTATCGGTATTTTCTTCGAGCTCTTTAGGCAAGTTGTTTGCATATACTTCGCTTATTTCACCAAATCCTTTGCCGTCAATCAGCTCTTTAAGTTTTACGGTTGCTAGCACTTAATCACTGTCCTCCTTTCTTGCGAATGAGTTTCTCATACTCCTCTTTTTCTGCCAATAGCACCTTTTCTTGTACAGTGCTATCGTTTTGGACGTTGGTAACGAAATGATCAGCACGGTATTTTTTAGTGCCATCATTTAATCGCCTGGCATTTTGGGCATGGTAATTATTTTTCCATCCTACAGTTGCCACACCGTTCTTTCTGCCATCCGCATTAGTGGATTGGACAGATAAACCGTCAGCCATGTGCCCATACTTCAAATCTTTTTTGTTTGAGTAGTGTTTCTGCCTAGTAACTTCTTCCAGTTCCTTTTGAAACACTTTCGCACCAGCAGTAGTGATTTTCGCTTGTTCCGCTGGTGTGATATCGCCAATACCGGCTACCGTTTCAAGCCAGCCCTCTAGTGCTTCGTCAAGCCCTACCATAGCTATCACCCAACTTTCTTGTGTTTTCTCAAAGTCAGAAAGTCGTATCGGTTTAGCCCAAAGTTTTCGTTTGGACTAACACGCACAATGTCGTACTGAGTGCCATTGAGAACAGCCACTTGACCTTCAATCACTTTAGCGTTATGGCGAATAACAATCACTCGTGTATCGCTTTCACCATTCTGTTGGGCTAAATACTCTTGGTTGAGAGTGCGAGTATGAGGCTTGTAGTGCAACGTAAACTGTTTGACGAATTTTGGCACGCTTACACCCGTAAACTTGTTAGGGGTGCTTTGGTATGTACCGAAATCAGCCTTGAAACGAAAGTCTGAGGGTAAATATCTAACTTTAGGCATTAGTCACCTCTTTCTTCGCTGTACGTTGCGTATAAGCCCCTCAATTGCCCGATTATGCTATTCAATGTGAGGTTGATAGGATAAGTCACCGTGTCCGTTAGAGCCACTCTATAGGTGAAATATGAGCTTGTGAGGGCTATTACAGCCGTGTCATATAAAGATTCTACACTTTCGAGATTATAGAATTTCTTATCGCTTCCCACGGCGTTGATGATGTACTGTTGAGCCGATTCAATGTAAGCTGGAATGAGTGCAGTGTCGTCTGTCTCATCCAGATTCAAGGTCTGCATGATGGTTTCCTTAGATACACTCATTGCTTACCTCCTAAATTATGCTCCGGCAGTAAGATTAGCTTTTTGGTCAGCGATTGCTTTGAATGACGCTGGCACAAACGCTTCTTCGTCTGTTTTAACTACGTCGAAACGGTCAATCACACGTACTTTAGTAGTGTCGGTTTCGAACGCACCACCACCGATGTTTGTAGAAAGTAGTGCCAAGTGTTGACGGTCAAACAATGTTACCGCTTGCTTCAAGTCACCAAAGTAGAGTGGCATAGCTCCAGCTGCACCATTAGCAAGCCAACGGTCAGAAACTTCCTTAACTGCAAAACCGTCGATTGAGTATCCAGTTGGTGATTTAACGTCACGTTCCATGAGGTAGTCACCCATTGCATTCTTGACTTTCTTAAGGGCAGTGAAACCTGAAGTGTTAGTCAAGAAGAATGACGTTTGTTTGATTGCTGGGTCAACTTTAGCTTCAAGGTCAATGATGTCATCCCATTTAGCCAATGTTGGTTTAGTTGGGAGTGTTGCAATAACATCCAAAATCGCTTTATTACGAGTAACAACGACTTTTTTCGCAATCCAACCAGACAACCAAGCAAGGATGTTTTCAGCAGAATCAGCAAGCAAGCTGTTTGTTACCGTTGAAATGCCAGCATAGCGTTTGATAGTGTAGCGGATAAGAGACAATTTAGGGTCATCATTAGCACCGATTTGTCCAGCTTCATCATCAATCATAGAAAGGCCAGTGATTTCAGCCCATTTTTCATACACACGAGAACCAGTAAGAGTAGTTACGTTTTCAACGTTAACGTATTCTTGCAACGAATCGTATTGACGAACCAAAATATTGATAGCTGTACGGATGTCTTGTGGGATAGTCAATCCAGCATCGGCACCAGTTCCATCTGTTTTAGAATCAAGCGAGTTTTGATAACGGCCACGAACAAGGTTTTTAAAGTCTTTGACAAAGTTAGCTTTAACTTCTTCTTCGCTTTCGGTCAAAGGTTTTTTGTCTTCCTCTGACATATTCGCTACTTCGCTAGCACGAGCTTCAGTGTATTGCTCTTTGAACATGTCGCGTTTCATTTTCGCAGTGTCACGCTCGTTTTTGATTGCTTGCAATTCTTCAGCGGTAACTGAATCGTCAAGCATAGCTACGTTAAGTTTTTCATTAAGATTTTCGACCTTGTCGCCTTGTAAAACCCAAAGGTCATGCAATTCATTTGATGTTTTCAATATTCATTTTCCTTTCATTTTTCAAGTAAAATAGCCAATTTCTGCTCACGCAAAGTATTGGTTTTTGGTGTAGCAATCATATTTTTAAATTTAGCGATTGCTGATTTGCTTGGTAGTTGATGTGTGGCGTTAGTAACCATGATGTCTTCTTCATTATTCTCGAAGAACATGATTTCATCTGCAAAGCCTTTATCAACGGCAGTTTTAGCATTAAGCCATGTTTCTTTAGCCATAAGATCTAAAAGTTCTGGTTGTTTAAGGCCAGTCTTCATTTCATAAGCTAACGCAATAGATTCATCAATGCTATTAAGCACCGCTGATTGATGCTCTAGGTCATCCGCATTACTGTGTCCAGGGTCTACCGATGCCTTATGAATCATCATTTGACTCGTTGGGGACATCCTAACAACGTTCCCAGCCATTGAAATGACACTCGCAGCACTAGCAGCAAGCCCTTGTACATTAACCACAATACGCTTCCCACTTGCCTTAAGCATTGTATAGATTTCGCTTGCTGCAAACACATCACCACCATTTGAAGCAATATTAAGCGTGATTTCTTCATCTTTGTCGTTTTCGATAGCATCTTGCACCATTTTCGGATAAGTGCATGTCATTCCAAAGAAATCATAAAACGCTACTAGATCATTGCTTGCAATATCGCCTTTAATGTCAATCTTGCCCATTTGTCTCACCTCCTTTCAATGTGGTATGGTTAGGATTTTCACCCTTTGGCAACTCTTTAGGTAAAATCTCAGCTTGTTGCAAAATATACAAGCCTTGATTTTGTGCGAGTGTGCCAGTTTTAACCATGCTATTGACACGGCTGATATAGTTAGCACCAGTCGGGTCAACCGCTGGGAAAATATCAGCGTCAACATCGCATGAAAGTTTTTGAGATAGTTCGCTAAGAAATGGTCTTAAGTAACGTGCAACTGCTTTAGAATACACGTTGGAACTCATTTCTAGTGAGGATTGTTGGTCACCTTGTCCACCGACGACGTTTTCTGGGATACCGTAGACTTTTGCAAATTGTCCGGTCGTCCAGTCAGCTTGCTTAAGTAGTTGGGCCACGTTGGATTTGATCTCAAGAGGTGTGAAATCCTCTAAATCATCCAGTACCAACGGACCGCCTTGCATTTGCTTCATCGCTTGTCGTGAACGTGAGACCTTAGTTTTGAAATCGAGCAAACCACCGCCCTTGATTTTCAAGATACCATTGGCGTTTAGGGCGTTCTTAAGGGAATTGAGCGTTAGCCTATCACTAGCCTTTTGAATATTCAGTTCTCGACCAAGGGCCATCAACGGACTTACGCTTGTTAGCCCACCATCCACAGAAAGCAGTCTAAAGTGTAAGACATCGCTTTGTGGTACGTGTTGTTTAGGCGGTATGCGTGGGTCATCGAATGTGATGTTGTAATAGAGACCATTCTGATTATCCAATCGGTTGAAAGAGACTTGAGATGGTCTTAAATACTCCCACTTCATATCACGTCCGTTATCGTTACGCCAACGATACGCAAAGGCTTCACCACCCAGTAACATTTGAGCAAAGATAGACTGGTAAAAGTTAAACCGGTTAGCGTTGTTTGACGGGTTATCTACGATACCTTGCATTTGCTTTCGACTAGTCGTTAGCTTAGCAGTCGCAAGGTCGTCAGATAACTGACTGATAATAGAGAATAGGTCTGAGTTCTTAAGAGCAGTTTCAGCCGACACCCACTCACTACCGTTTAAAGTAGCTAAAAACTCTGGATCAGTAATATCAAAAAAGCCCCCTTGATTACTCGGTGGGCTTTCGGTTGCTAAATTAAATATCGGCAATTATTATCACCTCCTTTCTAGCCTTTCTTTACGGCTAGCTCACTAATTAAACCTGCTAATACGAATGTAATGGTCATGCTGATACCAAACCACACGTAACTGAGGTTATAAGTGGTTAAATTAAGCGAAATCGCAGCTAAAATAAACATCAAAATGTCAAAAATGGCCCAAATCGCTTTAAAAAACTTCAAAATCATGTATTAATACTCCTCTAGTAGCCCACTATCTGGGTTTTTCAACCAGTTTAGGACGGCCTCTTGGCTCATGTGTTCGACCTTCCACGTTGGATTATTGGTAATAGCGTAATCTTCAAACGCATACATCCCATCATAAAACGCATCGATAAGAGCGTCCACCACGTCGATTTTATAGGTCGATTTCATTTTATCGACTTGAATACCGATGTTATCCTCTTTGATTACCGCATTTATCAAGGCTTTTCGCATGATTTCATCATCCAAACGGGTGATATTGCCTTCGATAAAGAGTGTTTGAAGGAATTTTGTCGGGTCTTTCAGTTCGCTTGTCCGTTGCCTAATTGGCATAAGTGGAAAGCTCGTGTTAGATTCCAAAGCTTTGATAATCTTAGACACCATCATGGCATCATAGCCAAAGAAAACTACATCAAGCTGATTATCTTCTACATATTCACAAAACCAACGGTAAACTTCCTCTGGATTGATAAGTCCTTGTGGATGGCTTGTAATCGTACAGTAGCCCTTGGTTTCCAAGTCTCTATAGTTGACACCATCTTGTTCCATTTTGGCTTCTAACGAGCCAGCTTGTTGCCAGGGGATGAAACTGTGTTGTTCGATGTGCCATTTCTGACTGCCATTTTCAGCAACGTAGGGGTAGACGAAACCAATAGCCGTATTATCACTGAACATGGACGCATCAAGCCCAACATAAACACGCCTGCCACGTATATCAAAATCAGAAATGACCGAGCGCTCGATGTCTTCCAGCTTTAAGAAGCTGTTTTCATCTTGTTCGCCCCAAAGGTTCATATTCTTGATTATAAAATCGTTGATATTTCCAGATAAAAGGTCAGCGTCTCTCTTATCCATAAGACCTTTTAAAAGCGTATCGTGTTCGCTTTCAAGGTCTAATAAGGGGTTCGACTTGCTCCATGTTTCAGGCATATAAATCTCATCTATGCTATCCTGCGACCAAACGAGGCACAATTGAGTATCACCAGCCCTGTCGTCACGCTCCATAATCCCTTGCATCATCCGTTCATCGTGTCTTAATGGCGAAGTTGGGTTAGGATAAGCGGTGGAGATTTGAATAAATTGGCGGTTTGGTATTTTAACCTGTCCAGAAACAATTTTTGAGATGCTTGTGCGGTCTTTCAAATCACCCGACTCGTCCATAATCGCGTTAGTCAAGTAAAGTGGAATCCATCATAGTTACCGCTTTCGGAAGATATAGCCCGTAAAACATTGTTATTAGTTCTCGTGATGACTTGTTCTGACTGAATAGACAAATCCAACTCTTCAGCTAAAGATTTAAATGGCTCTTTAGTGATTATCTGTTTAAGCATATTTTTAATATAGCCCATTAACTTCATAGTCTGCTTGAAGTTGATTGAGCTTACCAGATAATCTTGGTTAGATAGTCCAAGTCCTTCGAAAAGGTAAGAGAAACACATAGAAATAGCCTGAATGTACGTTTTCCCTTGACTACGACCAACAGATACAATGACCTGTGAAAAGCGTTTGCCACCCGTTTCATTGCGCCAGCCAAAAGATTGACTAAGCAAAAACTCTTGCCACGGCATAAGCGCTGTTGGCTGTCCCGTGTCAACGTTTGGACAGATTTTAGCAAACTTAAGCACTTTACCAGCTTCTGCCAAGTCGTAACGATAAGGAAAATCGGAATTCCCTTGATGTTTTAAGTCTCTCAAGTGCCTTAGACAAGCAAGTTGCATCATGTAACCAGCTTGTGTTTTCCCATCCATCACATCAAAAGCGTATTTAGTCCCTGGGTCTTGATATTTTTCTCTAACTTCCGAAAAGTCACTGTCTTGATATATCTTTGTTATTGTTTTATTCGTTATTTGTTTAGTTTCCACTTTTTTAAATCACCCCCCTTCTAATAAAAAAGAACAATTAAAATAATTGCTCTAATTTTGTTTCTATATCGTCGTAATATTTTATTCGGATTAACTCAATTTGCTTTTTCGTGCAATAGTTATCCTTGATTTTGTCACGTTTACTTTGGATTTTAAACGCTTCAACACCTCCCCATCTATCAACTGGTCGGTCGTGTTGCTCGCCATCGAACTCAATCAACGTGTTCATTGTTGGCAAATAAAAATCAAAAGGTAAAGGCTTTTTGTATCGGCAATCATCAAACCTGACCTGCTCCTCAAAAAATACGCCTTTTGACAGTAAGAATTCTTTAACTCTACGTTCTCCACGATATTCATTGCATTTTTTACATCTGACTCCGTTTTTAAAATTATGCGGAGTAACCCAAAAAGTGCCGTTGCAAAGTTTATGCTTTACCAATATCGGTTCAGTTGATTTTATATATTCACCGATAACGACGTATTCATCGTGACAGTTTTTGTCTATAAACCTTTGGAAATCGGTCTTGCACGAAATTCTATCATCTGTCTTTGTCAAAGAAATTTCATCCAGCTTTTTTAGGCTGATTGCTCTTTTTTCGCACTCACAATAACCACCGCCTTGGCGTAATGTCCCGTAACATATTTGATAAGTGTTTCCACACTTTTTATGTTTGATTGTTATGTTGCCTTTTGAATTTTTATATCCGCCAATATAATCATACTCATCCCCCAACGTTTTATTTACTTTGCTTTGAATATCTTTGCTCTTATGTGTCCTTTGTTCTTTCAACTTGTTTTGTCGGCACTCAGGACATCCTTTGCCTCTTAATAAGTTATCTGGACTTATTTTGTATTTATGACCACATTTCTTATTCAACACTTCAATTTTTGTTTTTGCATTGCTGTATTTTTCTAAAATATCATATCCACCACAAAATCTTTCGTGGACTTGTTCCAGAAAAATATCATTTGTCTTATTTCTCCCAGCGCAATAAGGGCAAGCTTGGCCTCTAAGTAAATGGGTAGGCGTGTTTTCCCAAACCTTCCCACACGTACAACATTTCAACCTCACCTTTTCTCTAGCAAACTTATACTCAGAAATGACTTTATATTTTCCACCGTTGATAGCTTTTATTTCTTCAATGAATTCTTTGTGTGTCTTCCGTCTGCTCATTCTTTCGCTCTTTCTATATTGTATTTACTTAATCTTACAATATAATTATAACATATCCTCTTTACAATGCAATACTTTTATTGTATTATATTAAAAAAGGAGGTAACCATGGCAAAAAAACGTATGACGTTCACGCTCGATGAAGAGCTGTTGGCTAAACTAAAAGAGACATCAGAAGAAACAATGATACCGCAAGCTAAGATAGTTCAAAAAGCTATCGAAAAACAACTAAAAGAGATGGGGAAATAAATTCCTCATCTTTTTAACTATTTAAAAAATCCTGCATCATTTCAGCAGTTGATTTTTCAGGCTTGCTACTATCTGCGATTGTCAGCAACTCTGCCCTACCTTTCGGCGTCAACCCTAGCTGGATGCCTATTTTATTAAGGGTTTCAGTGGCATCTTTCATCGTAGCAACCGCTGGGTTTTTCTTGAATCCCATAGACTGCTCGCCTAAGATTTCACCACTCCCTTGTGCTTGGATAACTTTCTTAATCTCGGTTTGGATACCGTTTTCTTTGACATCCTCGTAAGCTTTTTTGTAAATCTCGTAGTTAGTACAGTAGGTTTCCACAAGAAACGTGTCAATGCGTTCGACCTTTTCTGTTGCCTCTAAAAACGGAACGATTTTGCGCCAGATTTCTCTTGCAACTGTCCCTAGATAGTTCGGCGGGTCGGTGGGTAAACGCCCTTTATTTTGTTGAAAGTACGGATTTTTAACCACTCATTGTTACTCCTCTCCGTCTGGGTTTATGACACCCATTAAAATTCTGGAAAATTGGTCTGCGATACAAGACAACACCTTGTGGTGGCTCTCCTTGACACGAGAAAGGGGCGGGGGTCAATTTTAAATCGTCTCGAGTGTTATTACACCACCCTTATTATAAAATCGTGCTATGGGCTTATTAGAGGGGTTTAACAACGTCCTCTTTTTTGCGGGCTATTAAATCTGCCCACGTTGCCACGGAAAGTCGTAGCTCAGTGTTCTGTTTTGTTCTATTTTGACCAGTACCATATATTCCTTGTTCCAAAGTCCTCTTGGTGTTATCACAGCTTCTGCATGTAGCTACTACGTTTGAAATTTCAGTTCTAAGTTCTGGAGCTATTTCAACGGGTGTTACGTGGTCGCCTATACGAGCGTCTGGTGTGGTCACACCCAAGGCAAGACAGTACTGACATAGATAGTTGTCACGTTCCAAAGCTATCTTACGAATAGAAGACCAAGTCTTCGAGCGATAGAATGCGTAGCGTTCCTTGCTCTCATCGTCTCGGTTCCTTACTCGTGTGTTATATCTTGTCCGTGAGTATCTCTGTCTCTCCTCTGTGTATGCTGCTTCCATACTGCTATGTGTACTACAGTAATGTAATGGTCTCTCTGTTAGAGCATGGCATCCATCTGCCTTGCATCGTCTGACCATTGGCATGGGTATACCTCCTCTCAATCAGATAAAACAAAAGAAGAACACTACTGTGTCCTTCTGATTCGATAATACTATGCTACCATGGCTAGAGTATGATGCACTATAGATTAGTATAGACTAGTGCAGATTAGTCCAAATACTTCTCAGCTTGTCTTAGTTTCACATAGTAGGTTGCCTTACTAAAGCCCATACGGTCACATATCTGCCAGATATCTAGCTGGTCTATATATACCATCTGGAGTAGGGAGCGTGCATCTATATCCCCCACCTCTGCGATTTGACGGCGGAAGTCTAGCTTTTGCTTAATAGCCTCGGCAGTAAAACGTTTCACTTCCTCCCTAGCCGTCATAAGTTCCACATAGATATCATCCTTACCCTTACGTTTACCGCCTTGCACCATATCTGTTTGCATAGCACCAGCCGTTACTTTAAGAGCTTGCGATTCCAAACGTTTAATCTGTTCTATCTGACTATCAATATACCTGTCTAGTGCTTTTATTTGTTGCAGCCGTTCCACTGTTCTCATAAATCAATTCCTTTATGGTATAATAATATTAGCGTTTGGATAGACCTGGGCATTAGTCTGGGTCTTTTTTATTTACAAGAATAAATAGCGGAGAATATACCACCTCCCATACATTAGATTTAGCCATGCCACCAGTAATGCAAAGGCTATGGCAACAAAATAAAAAAGGTTCCTCGATTCTAATTATTTATTTACTGGATTTTTGGTGCCGAGGTCTGTCAGCTCGACGGTGTTGAAAAAAGTGTCCAAGCCACTAAAAGTTAGTGTATTTGACAGACAATAGCTAGCAAGGGAGTCGAACCCTCTTAAACCGTTCTAGCTACACGCCTAACATGTAGGCTGTATATAAGGCTTTTCTGACCGTTACCTTGTTACGCCCAAGCTCGCCCTTAGTTCGATACGCAAGAGTGATACGGTCAATTTCACTATCTAGGCTCTCTGGCCACTCGTAGTGGTTAAATACATATTTAGCTATCTCGCCCAATAGTTCCCTAGATAGCAATCCTTCTAACTGGATCGCCTTACGAGGTGTTAGATTAGCATGCTCTACATAGAGTGCATTGATAGCACTGTAGATGGCCTTAGCTTCCTTCTTTGTGCACCCCTTAATTTCCATGATATGTGCCACGATACTGTTTGGATAAGTAGCTCTTAACGCTTCTACTTCCTTGCGATACCTCTGAAACAGTTCCTTAGTAAGTCCAGCATTTATCTTATCGACAACTGGGCGACCTGTGCTAGGTTTGCCAATATAGTGTTCTGACAGATAAGCTTGCAAGTCTTTTATCAGATCATTCGAGAGAAACCCTTTTAGTTCATTAGTAGTATCAGGCGACAGTCTCGAGTGTCCTTTAACCACATTGTAGAATCTCTGAAAATATTTCCTAGCTTGACGGCGGTCACACTGTTTAACCTCTTGGATGTGCTTGGTGAGTGTTCTATTATGCTCCGATTTCAGCTTGTTAAATTCGTCGACTAACCGTTGATGTAATTCTGGTGTCAGTCCTGCATATTGATATTTAGTCATGGCTCACCTCTGCCAGCTCTGGATCCTCCCATATATTCCCGATGATTGCGAATTCCACTGGATTCCCTTCTAGCAACTCTACCATCGGGACATCTTCGTTATCTTCAAAAGCATGGAACATTAAAATGCCTATCTTTCTATTTTGGAAAACTTTTGCAGTTATTGGCGTTTCAATGCCTTCCAAATTTATAGCAATAATATCCCCTTCAAAGATTTCTTTGCCATTCTTGTCGGTCAGTCCAGTCGACTGCATGAGTTCGATGTCGTTGGCTTTGAGTATAAATGTAATGCCATCCCCAATGAAATCAACCTCCCCATTATTCCAATTGAGTATGTCAACATCGATCATTTTCTTGTTTTCTTTATCCCACGCTCTAAAATTTGGTATCATCTCAAATCCTCCTTAAATAAATAAACTAGCTAACCAAATTAAAAATGCACATGTAATGATTTTTGAAATGCTGCTTTTTACAACGTATGAGTAATCCTCTTCAGATTCTTTTTTGCTGGATAACACAGGCCAGATGAAAGATAGTAGTGCATCCATCCCTAATGCTTGCCATACTGTAATTTTGCCAACTGGAACAATTGTTGTGATAATTTCATTCCAGCCATACTGAACCACAAATGGCGATACAACGATTACGAATACCGCTCCTAAAATAATTCCTAATTTTTTCATTTTCCAACTCCTCTCAAATAACTCGGAATATCATCCCCAACGTTTACTTGATCATACTGTTCCTTGCTTACTAGGAACTTGCCATACGCCCCACAATCGAGCGTGTAGAGTTTCCCGACCATTGATTTTCCAGTTATCTTTCCATGTAATTCAACGGCATTATCAGCCTTGTGGATAAGTACCATCTCGATAGGTCGGTTGACTACCCAGACCACTGTACCGATGTTAATCGCCAGCGATAGCACTAGCAGAATCGTCGCTACTATTAGCTGATTCTCTCGTTTTGGTTTTAACAAAGTTGTCATCAACCATCATTCCCTTTCTATCCTTGATATCGTTATAAGCTATTGTGAGACACTCCTCTACGTCGTAACCGAGTTGTAAGCATAAAACCACTAGCGTTACGATAGAGTCGCCTATAGCGTCTTTTTAGAGACCATTCTGGGTCAGCGAAATTATTGGGTTTTAGAAACACGTCTCTAATCTCTCCTACCTCTTCAGTTACCTTCATCCATTCGATTTTAGGATTGCCTTTGTCTAGTCCATGACTAATAGCCCACTCGTTGATTTTATTAATTAGGTTATTCATCCGTTACCTCCTTGGTCGCTATCGCATCTGCTATTGACATGATCGATTTCTTTACATGTAGAGGGTTCTTGAATACTGGCTTCTCCATAAATTTTGTGACCGGTATATCGTTAAGGTAAATTAATGAACCAAGAATGCCAATTTGTTGGACATAGTCAACTTTTTCAGCGTTAATCAACATCTTCGCCTGCTCTTTCCCTCCGTCAAGAGGGATAACTTCAATAAACTTTGCCATCATTCCACCTCTTTCACTTCCACGCCTGGGCAATCAAACACCCAGCCTAAGCCTAACTCCTCAACGTCTCTTTTTCTAAAATCAGTTCTAAAACCTGGACTAAAATGAGGCCCTATTCCGTCATTGCATAAATACTGATTAGTAGCTTTAATCCTAACCGTATACCTAGGCTCTTTCTCAACCTCGTAGCCATCAACCCAAGCGCGCGCATAAGTTTCTTGGTTTTCTGCATCCATCAACCATTCGATGCACTCGCCAGATAAGCTATTTGCTTCCCACACGCTGGGCTGCAATGCAAAAGATAGACTTACAGCAAAACTCTTAAACATTTTACACTTTTTAATCCAATCCGCCACGTACTTCGGAACTACTGGTGTCTCAAAGAACGAATCATATAGGTCTTCAGCATGGGCCATTGAAAGGCGTCCTACTGTTGCTAGTTTCTGTACTGCTTCATCTCTTTTCATCATCGTTAGTTCTCCTTGTAAATAATCAGTGCTGATATATCATACGTTCTGCAAAAGCTATGCTTATAGATTGCTACCGCCACGTTAGATTGATATTTAATATCAATAATTTCTATATTTTGGTTTTTTGCAAGAAAATTATTGATTAATTTATCAATTCCTAGATGGTTAAGAGTGTCAGTTTCCTCACGTAAATACTTCGTTCTAATCATCAATTTCCTCTCCTAACAAAATCTTTTCTAACTTCTTAATCTCTTCGGTTCTTACATAAATTCGGTTCGTCCCGTCTGCGAACGGTGTTTTACAAAAAATGATATTAGGTCCAATAGAGATATGTCCGATATCATCGACATTTAAAATCGTGTCTATATCACACCCTTGAGCAATGTTTGTGACTCTAATAAATTTAGCCATTATTCTATCACCCCTTGTAAATTATCAACGCAGACGTTCGAACTATAGTCCTGTCCCCGACGTCTATTGCTACCATTTGGTATTTAATATCAATTAATTCCTCAACATACCCCGATGACAAGTACATGTTGATAGCCGTATCAATACTGCATTTATCCCCGGTTTCTGTGTACACCTCTCGTGTTTTAATTGCCATTCACTTCCACCATTTCAACCTTATATTTTCGTGCGTTGCGATATTTCACACCTAATCTATGCATTTCGTTGATAGCGTCATCCTTGTTATCAAAAACTTGCTCACTGTCTTCCATGTTGTCGTAGTACACGATTACTTTATATTTCATTTTTTCGCTTCCTCCGCATTCTCTATTTCAAACTCGATATCTTCGAGCACTAAATTATCTTGAAAATCTTTGAAGGCTTCGATTGCGTCTGCATATTCAGGGCTATATATAGAAACTTTTTCTAGAAAATCTTCGATATCCGTAGTGCGAACACCAAACTCTGTGCGTTCATGAATGATTTCCGTTTCAAGACAACCATAGCATGCAGTGTAACTGATCTTATTAGGTGTGTTTTTATAATTTTTAATTTTCATCTTCTACTTCCTCCTCGTAATAATCAATCTTTGCGAAATTCTTAGGGCTAATAGTAATCACCCTTTCTTCTGGCTCAATCTGTTAACCGTGTATCAATGCGTTAGCTGTGAGGAAGAGTACGAGCGCCCGGATGTGATGC
>OKER01000071.1_pt1 | contig 31396 bp, 32 predicted proteins | sample 1610031 | NCBI WGS metagenome assembly OKER01 (sample SAMN04436611, study PRJEB24849) | human gut metagenome | biome: human gut; feature: NICU; material: stool | host: Homo sapiens | place: USA: Saint Louis, MO | collected 2009-12-31
ATTGGAGTGAGGCATTCTAAGAGCCGAACGGAAATCGTGTGGAAAATGTCATACTTAACACTCAACAATTTTTATATAGAATCTCCGGTTTCTGGGTCCGTCGAATTCGCAGAAGTAGATGTCCTGCCAGATTCCGAGTACCGGTTTTCCGTCAGAGATGATGATTGTCTGTGACGGGCCGACGGTTGATGTCTTCAGGTGGGCATTGGAGTTACCCTCTGCGTGGCGGTAATTTTTGTCATGCAGTGGATATACCTTGTCAAGCCCGAAGAGCATATCGTGGACCACATCCGGGTCCGCATTTTCATTGACTGTGATCCCTGCCGTCGTGTGGGGAGAATGGATGACGGCGATGCCGTCTCTGATCCCAGAAATTCTCAGGTCTTCTTTCAGGAAGGAAGTGATTTTAATCATATCTTCCCGTCCGGTGTGATTTAAATGATGTTCAAAAAAAGTCTGTTTCATCTGATCTCTCCTTTCTTTTATTCCCAGTATACCTCATCAGCCAGACCATGCCAACTTGCTGCAGATCTCAAGTTTTTTCGATTCGATTATATTGTATTTTTTGGAATTTTCTGTCGTATATTCTTGTTCTGTGACAATATTTGTGATATTATGAATAAGGTTTAACGATAATATTACAGAAATCTTACAATAGAATGAGTTTCCGGAGGATAAGAGAGTTGAGGAACTATAAAAAATATATCACAGTCTGGGCCATGGCATTGACTATGGCAGCAGCATCTGTGCCGGTTTCAGCGGCACCAAAAGAGGGCGGCAGAACAGAAGATATTCAGGAAGATATAGGGCAGAGAGAGACATTTCAGGTCAGGTTTGACGGAGCGGGCGGCACGGTGAGAGAGGCCGTGCGTCAGATGGAAGCAGGAGAACTTATTTCTGAGCCGGAGACACCTGTCAGGGACGGATATGTATTTAAGGGCTGGAGTGATCAGAGCGGAGGACAGACGGGATACTGGAATTTCAGCGCCGATGAGATGCCTGAAAAAGATCTGACCCTCACGGCTGTGTGGGAAAAGGAATATACGCTTGACCGTTCACAGGTGACTGTGGCAGTCTCTGCACAGGCAAAGGTGGGAGTCAGAGAATCTTCGTCTCCCAGGGCTGTGTGGAAGTCAGGTGACGAACGCATCGCAACTGTGGACAGCAGCGGAAATGTAAGAGGAAAAGCGGCGGGAAGGACTTATGTACAGGCCGTAGTGGGCAGCCAGGTCGTGACAGCAGGCGTACAGGTTACAAATCCATATCTGTCAAAAAGCAGCGGAACTGTGGCAAAGAACCGGACTGCGAAAATACCGATCAGGGGGCTGAGTTCTACCAGCCAGACATCTGTCTCTGTGAGCGGCAGCAGGGCGAAAGCTTATATTCAGGACGATCAGCTGGTTATATATCCAAAAAAGAAAGGCATAACCAAGTTTTATGTCAAGATAGACGGAAAACAGAAAACCTATAAGGCGGAGGTCACTTCCTATAAGGCGGTCAAAGCCATCGCGAAGGCAAAAAAAGCGAAGGGATGCCGATACAGCCAGCCAAGGAGAATGAGGAAGGGATATTATGACTGCAGTTCTCTGATCTGGCGCTGCTACAAGCCGTACGGCATACATTTCGGAAGCCGTTCTTACGCTCCGGTGGCGGCCAGTGAAGCCAAGTACATGAAGCGCCATAAAAAAGTCGTTTCTTATAAGAGGGTGAAGGCCAAAAAGCTTCTCCCGGGAGATGTGATCTTTTATTCCTACACAAGAAACGGGCGGTACCGGAATATTTCCCACGTGGCTTTGTACATAGGAAACGGCAGAATCATCCATGCGGCCAACCGAAGAGTAGGGGTTGTGGAGGCAAAATATAAGTACACCAAGTGCATCAAAATGATTGCACGTCCGGCTAAATAAATATTAAGAAAAGAATCGGCTTTCTTTAAGGAAGACCGGTTCTTTTTGTGTTATACTGATAAAAAATAAGGTTCAGGGGAGGGAAGCTGCATGAAAAAAGTAATATCTAATCTTCTTTTGGCTGTGTGCATCGTCGTCTTTTTATTCAGCGGATGGAAACTCGTGGGGTATTATCTGGAATATAAGAAGGCAGATGATGAATATGATAAGATAGCACAGGAAGTGGTCAAAACAAAAGGGAAAGAACGAATCATTGATTTTGAGAAACTCAGGAAGATCAATCCGGATACCATCGGCTGGGTCTATGCCAAGGGAACCAATATCGATTACCCGGTCGTCCTTGGGAAGGATAACGATTATTACCTGCACACCACGTTTGAGGGGACAAAAAACAGCTCCGGAGCAGTCTTTATGGACAGCCACGGGGATAAGGATTTCCGCGCGGAGCACAATATTATATACGGGCACCATATGAGAAACGGATCGATGTTTGCAGACCTTATGGAGTTCCGCGAGCAGAGCTTTATCAAAAAACAGGATACGATCACCCTGTATACTCCGAGTGGGAAGAAGGATCTGAAGGTCGTTGCTTCTTACGCAAGAAAGGCCGACAAGCTGATTCCGATCACATTTGGGGACAGGAAGGACATGAAGAAATATCTGGAGGAGATTTTGTCCATGAGTGATATCCAGTCCAGGATACCGAAGAAGACTGTGATGAAAACAAAGAAACTGTATACGTTTGTCACATGCAGTTATGAACAGGAAGATAACCGTACGTTTGTACATGCGATTGAGAGCAAAGATTAACGAGGACTTATATGTTCAAATTTACAAGGAAAAATAAAAGGGAACTTGCAGTGATCTGCACGTTTCTTTTTATTGTCACTTTTATTTTTATATGGATCATCCAAAATATCGGGCTGCCGATCGAGACGAAAGTCGAAAACGGCCATATCAAGGTGATCGATGTTTCAAAATATAACCATAAAGTCAACTGGAAGAAAGTAAAGGACAGCCAGATCAACCACGCTGTCTTAAAGATCGGCTCCGGTGCGGGAAAAAAGAAAAAGGGCACAGAAGATCCAATGTTTATTTCCAATTACCGGAACGCAAAGATCTCATCCATTCACTGCGGAGTTTATTATTATTCTTATGCCAAAGACGCGAAAGCGGCAGTGAAAGAGGCAAAACACTGTATTTCCCTGCTGAAAAAGCATGATATTGACCCGGAAGATCTGAAGCTTCCAGTGGTATTTGACATTGAGGAAGAGGAAGTCATGAAAACCGGAAAAAAGAATGTGACGGCGCTGACAAGAGCTTTCTGTGAAGAGATCAAACGGGCGGGTTACGTGCCCATGGTCTATTCCAACGCTTACTTTTTGAAACACTATTTTGATTATGAAGGCATTAAAGCATATAAACTGTGGGTGGCCCATTACACGAAAGAAGAGGAGCCGGATATTCCATTTCAATACCACATGTGGCAGTTTACGGATCAGGCTTCTGTTCCCGGGGCAAACACGGAAAGCGGCCACTGCGATCTGAATTACTATTTAACAGATAAGGAAGGAAACCTGTTATGAGAGAAATCAAAAAAGCGGCATTGATAGGACTTGGGGCGATCGGAGGATTCGCGGCACCGGGGATTTGCAAAGCGCTGGGCAGTGAAAATTTCTGCGTCATCGCGGGAGGAGAGCGCAGAAAGCGTCTGGAAAGAGACGGAGTTATCATTAACGGAAAACAATGGAAATTCCAGACGGCCGAGCCCTCATGGGAGAGAGAGCCGGCGGATCTTGTTATTTTGAGTGTGAAATATACGGCCCTTGACCAGGCCATCAAAGATATCAGGAATCAGGTAGGGGAACACACTGTCATCATGTCTCTGCTGAACGGAGTGGAAAGTGAGGAGAGGATCAAAGCCGCCTACCCTGATAATGAAGTATTATATTCGGTGATACGGGTTCCGGCCCTCCACCATGGAAATGAAATTTCCTTTCCGGAGGGTTCCGGCAAAATTTCTTTCGGCCATGCGTATAATGATACATGGTCGGAGACCGTGTGTTCTGTGAGGGAGGTATTTGAAAAGGGAGGTATTTCATATGAAGTGCCCAAAGATATGCTGAGGAATATGTGGCATAAGTTTATGACGAATGTCAGCGAGAATCAGAGCGCTGCCATTCTCCGTGTCCCCTACGGCATCTGGACCATCAGTGAAGACGCCAATGAGCTGAGGGAGCAGGCGGCCAGGGAAGTCATCGCTATTGCCGGAAAGAAAGGTATTCATCTGACAGAGGAAGATCTTATGGAACACAGGACCTATTTTGAGGGCGCTCCGTTTTACGGGAAACCTTCGACTCTTCAGGACATCGAGGCCGGAAGGAAGACGGAGGTGGAGATGTTTGCAGGAGCGGTCATAAGAATGGGAAAGGAGCTGGGTATCCCAACTCCTTATAATCAAATGTTTTATCACTGTATCAAGACCCTGGAAACGTGGAATGACCACCAAAAGGATCACAAATAAGATGACGCATAGGATACAAGTTCCAGTAAAACCGCATATCCGAAACTGATGATCAAAGCCGCATAGTAGGAGATACCGGCGGCTTTTTCATTTGGCCAGCTTCGGCGGATATCCTTGTTAAGCCACGTCTTCAGATAGCCGGAACGGCCGCACAGGCGGGAAATGGCTATGAGGATCAGAACACTCAGCACCAGAAAAGCAATGCTTACAGGAATCAGGACTGCGATGGCCTGAAGCCTCTGGGCCGTGGATACGGTCTGGTTCATAAGCGAAGAATTGCCGGTCAGTCCGTAGATGATGCTGGTTATGACGCTGACGCCGTTAAATGCGGCGTGGAGCAGCATACAGGAATAAATACTGTCGGAGGCCTCCAGAAGCAGACCCAGGACCAGTCCCAGGACAAAGGCATAGCTGAACTGATTAAAATTCATGTGTGCGATGCCGAAAAACAATGCGGTCAGCAGGATTCCTTTGATGGGACGAGCTTTCCGAAGACCGGAATAAAGAACGCCTCGGAACAGCACTTCCTCCACGATCCCCGGAAGTACAGACAGCGCCAGGATAGACAGCCAGGGATTCTGTGAGGCCGTGGACACACTGGAAGTAATGAAATCCCGGAAAATCAGCTGGCTTACATTGTTGATCAGGCTGATAAAAGGCAGGATTGTAAACGCCAAAAGGACGGAAAGCAAAGCAGCCGCCGGTCTCAGAGGCTTCAGATGAAGTCTCTTTTTTACATCTTCTCTGCAAAGCTTCAGATAACCGATGCCAAGTCCGAGCAGCACCAGATAAAACACGATCATAAACAAGTATCGGTCCTGTACTGCAAACTGCAGCAGAGGGGAAATAAAAAAGTACACAAACAGATACATCAGGCAGAAACAGCCCGGTGTCTTAAAATATTTCATACAATATCCAGCTCCTTGTAAGTTTATTTTGCACGAATGGTTCCGCCGGTGATCTCGATTTTATTCTGCTTTAGTAATCGTCCGACGGCCCGCTTAAAGGCATTTTTGCTGAGGCCCAGCTCTTTGTCGATCATGGCAGGACTCGCCTTGTCGGTGAATGGGAGTACCCCGTCGTAGCTTTTGATCGTTTCCATGACCAGTTCGCTGTCTGCATCCATCTGAAGATATGCTTTCTCTCTCGGGGAAAGATCCAGTTTGCCGTCTTCCCGGACGCGGACTACCCGGACATTTACAGAGTCCCCCACAGAAAGTCTGATGTGGCATTCGCTGAGCGGGATCAGGCCGAAATACTGGTCATCTACGGCCACAAACGTACCGATCTCAGGGTTGATGCTGTATACGGTGCCTGTCACCCAGTCATCCTTCTCATAGTCATGTTCACTGCTCAGTGCCTGATAAATCTTCATGGAAGCACAGAGACGCCGGCTTTTGTCGATATAGAGCCTGACCAGATAAGAATGATCCGGCCGGATCTTGGAGGTCTGCTCTTTAAACGGGAGGAACAGGTCTTTTTCCAGTCCCCAGTCCAGAAACGCGCCGATATCTGTGATTTCTTTGACTTTGAGGACAGCCAGATGTCCCATCGTAATGAGAGGATGGGAAGTCGTGGCGATCGGACGGTCTTTTGAATCCTTGTAGACGAAGACGGATATGCGGTCTCCGACTTGGGCTCCCTCCGGAACCTGTTTTTTGGGCAGAAGGATGCTCTGCTCTGTCACACCTTCCTCATCATTTAAATATGCGCCGAAATCGGCAAATTTTACAATATAAAGTTCTTGGTTTTCTCCTAATTTAATCATAGTTCTTCCTTTCTTTGTTTCATTATTATAGCATAAATCCCTTTTCATTTGCAGAAAATGTGATACCATAAAAAGAAAACGGAGGGAGTCTTAAAATGCAGGAAAAAGAATACTATACAATCGAAGATTTTATCCAGGTAGTAAAAGAACTGCGGGGAGAAAACGGATGCCCGTGGGATAAAAAGCAGACACATGAATCCCTGATTCCCTGTCTTGTGGAGGAGAGCGGGGAAGTGGTGGAAGCCATAGAACATCATGACATGCAGAATCTGGAGGAGGAGCTTGGAGACGTTCTCCTTCAGGTGGTGATGCATGCAAGGATTGCCGAGGAACGGGGAGATTTCAATTTTTCGGATGTGGTGGACGGAGTGTGCAGGAAAATGATTCGAAGGCATCCTCACGTGTTTGGAAATGAGACATTTTCCACTCGGGAGGAACAATTATCCAGCTGGAGGAAGATTAAGGAATTAGAAAAGATAGAAAAGAAGCGCAAAGCCCGTGAATTGGCTGAAAATAAGGAATAAAGCGCATTTTGGCTTGACATGCTGTCACCTTAATTATACAATGAACTCATGTAATCGAAGAGCAGAAAATGCTTATGACGAAATTAGGAGGAATATAATCAATGAACAAAACAGAATTAGTTGCGGCTATCGCAAGCAAGACTGAATTATCTAAAAAAGATGCAGAAAAAGCTTTAAAAGCTTTCACAGATGTCATTGCAGAAGAATTAAAGAAGGGTGAGAAAATTCAGTTAGTTGGTTTCGGAACTTTTGAAGTTTCTGAGAGAGCTGCAAGAGAAGGAAGAAACCCAAGAAGCGGTGAAGTGATGAACATTCCTGCATCTAAAGCTCCAAAGTTCAAAGCCGGAAAAGCTCTGAAAGATATCGTAAACGAAAAATAATCACAGAACGACAAATCAAGCTGCCCTTCTACATTGTATGGGCGGCTTCTTTTATATTAAGGAGTTATATGGAATGAGACTAGACAAATTTCTGAAAGTATCCAGGCTGATCAAACGCCGGACCGTTGCCAACGAAGCGTGCAGCGCCGGGAGAGTGACCGTCAACGGCAAAACTGCCAAAGCCGGGACAGATGTAAAACCGGGGGACGAGATCCGCATCCAGTTCGGGAATAAAGAGGCGGCCGTGGAAGTCCTCCGGGTGGAAGAAACCGTAAAAAAAGACCAGGCGGCAGAATTATACAAATACATTTGATGTTTTTCACATGATTTTCGTTCTCCTTTCATATAGTGTATAAACTATGAAAGGAGATTTTTTCATGATAGAAGATAGACAACCTATGAAAACACATAAAGTGGATCTGCTGAACCGCTCTCTGGGTGTCATTACGGGAGTGAGGGATGTAGTGTCCTTCGACCTGAATGAGATCATACTCGATACGGAACAGGGACTCCTGATGATCAAGGGGTTTAACCTGCATGTGAAAAAGCTTTTGGTGGAAAAAGGCGAGGTGGAGATTGACGGCAAAGTTGACAGTTTCCTGTATTCAGATGTGGATGACCATAACGGAGGCAAAAAAGAAGGGCTGCTCGGAAGGCTGTTAAAATAATGCAGGAAGCAGTGTTAGGCCAGCTTTATTTCTTCCTGGGGGCTGTCTGGTTCGGGGCATGCCTGCTCCTTGTCTATGACGGCATCAGGAGTTTCCGCATCGTATTCCGGCACAAATTATGGATCGTATCAGTGGAGGATGTGCTCTACTGGATTTTTGTGGGCTTCTTGTGTTTTCGGTTTCTCTGCTGGTATAATTGGGGAGAGCTCCGCGGATTTTTCTTTTTAGGACTGATCATCGGCATGGCGGTCTATTATATGCTCATCAGCCCGAAGGTATTAGAAGGCCTTGTGTTTTTATTACATAATATCAGAAGGGTTTTTGGGAAAATATTTCGTATTATCCGCCATCCCTTTGCAAAAGCGGGAATAAATATGAGATGGAGATTGAAACAGGAGAGAAAAAACGTTAAAATAGCCTTAATGAGGAAGGGGCACAAAAGAGGTGAGACACATGGGGAGAAAGATAAGCAGTTATAAAAAGGGACTCAGGAAGCGCACAAGAGTGATCTTATTTGTCGTCATTGTGTTTGTCATTGTGATGTCCATTGCTTACCGGAGGCTGTGGGAAAAGTCGGCGGCGCTTCAAAAAGAGGAGGCCCAGCTGGAACAGCAGATAGAAAAGGCGAAAGATAAAAAGCAGGAGCTGAAGGATAAGAAGGAATATATTAAGACCAAAGAATTTATAGAAAAGACTGCACGTGAAAAATTCGGACTGTTTTATCCGGATGAGTATGTAGTTAGACCATCAAAATGATGGAACCAAAAGAAGTCTGACATGGATGTCAGGCTTTTTTTTTGCCTTTCTTTCCGCTTCAAGCGGAAATTTACGAACTATCATCAAAAATGCCATATACCTATAATGAATAACAAAGAGGAGGAAACTATGGAGAGATACAACAAGAGGCTGATCAAGATTCTGCGCTTCTTTTTGGAAAATGAAAAATGGATTACCGGGGCAAGCATTGCACTGTCTGTGGGCGTTTCCACAAGGACAGTCAGGAATGACATCAAAGAGCTGAATCAGATGCTTGCGGACAGGGGAGCAGAGATCACGTCAGAGATCGGGCAGGGATACAAGCTTACTGTGAGTGACAGCCGGAAATTTGACCTCCTGAAAAAAGAGATCCGAAAAGAAGAGAGTTCAAAGCCCTTTCAGAATATCATTCCCTCGGATTCAGAGGAACGGGTTCATTATATTATTTCCAGACTTTTGCTGAATTCTCTGAACAGCGGGGAGAGGATCGACTTCTTTGATCTGGAGGAAGAACTGTTTGTGAGTACTTCCACCCTGAAAAAAGACCTGAGGACCATCGACGGAATACTCAAAAAACATGACCTTCGGATCCGTGATACGAAAAAGGAAGGAATGAGAGTCGCAGGGCAGGAGACGAAGATCCGGTTTTGTATTTCGGAATACATTTTCAACAGTCAAAAAGACACAGGAGATATAGGAAACAAGTTTTATAAAGATATGTTTTCGTCCGATGAGGTGGAGAATCTGAGGATCATTCTCATGGAAGCGATCACAGATTTTAACCTTAGGCTTACGGATATCGCGTTCCGCAACCTGCTCGTACACAGCCTGATCATGCTGAAGCGTTTCGAGAAGAAACGGCATGTAAAATACGATGAAGAAGAGATTGAGCTGTTCTCGGGAACAAAGGAGTTCCGCTGTGCCCAGCAGATTATAACTGAGATTTCCGGGAAACTGGGCATCTCCCTGGGAGATGAAGTCTATTATCTGACCCAGCATCTGATTTCCAGCCAGCGATTTCTGATCGAAAATCTGGACGGGGATTACGAGTATAAGGAAGAAATTGAGGATATCTTAAATACCATCCGATCGGGGACAGGAATCGATCTGTCCGACGACAATCAGCTGATCAACGGGCTGGCCATGCATTTGAGCGCGGCTCTGCAGAGGCTCCGGTTTGACATGAATATCAGAAATGAGTTTCTGGACAGCATCAAAAATCTGTATCCGCTTGCCTTTGAACTTGCAGTCGTGGCAGGGGAGGTGATTGAAAAGAAACATAAGCTCAAGGCAAAAGAGTCGGAGATCGGATTTCTGGCCATGCATTTCGGAGCGGCACTGGAGAGAAAAGGTCTGAACCGAAAACAGGAGCCAAAGAAAGTCGTTCTGGTCTGTATCGCAGGCATTGCCACGGCTCTGCTTTTAAAAGAAAAATTACAGCATAAGTTCGGTCAGTACATAGAGATCGTAAAATCCTGTCCGGTGCAGGACGTGGATGAGGAATTGATCGACGGCGCCGATCTGGTGCTGACTACGGTAGAGCTTCCGGATTTTCAGTCCGAAAAAATAAAAAAGATCAAACTGTTTCTGGATGACGATGATTTGAATCATTTGGCTACGGTGATTACAGACAGCGGAAACCAAATGAAAGTAATTGATTACAGCAGCATCTTCCGGGAAGATCTCTTTTTCACCGATATGGAGTTTAAGGATAAACAGGAAATCCTTGAATTTATGACCGATGCCATGGTCGAAAAGGGCTATATCAACCAGGAAATCAAGCAGTCCATCTTTAAAAGAGAGGAGATGTCAACCACGGAACTGGGAAGCCTGGTGGCTATCCCCCATGCACTGTTTAACGATATGCAGGAGGCGGCGGTTTCCGTCATGGTCCTGAAAAAACCGGTCATCTGGGAAAATGAAAAAGTCCAGGTCGTCTTGATGTTAAACATTCCCCAGAGCAAATACGATGTCTGGGAAGTTGTATTTAAAAACCTATATCAGTTTTTGATCGGAAATTCCGGCGTGGCGAAACTGGTGAGGCACCCTTGTTACGGGCAGTTTATCAAAGACTTATTAGAACAGGAAGAGAAGCTTAAAGAAACAGCAGGGAGGATATGAAGTGGAAAAGCTAATCTTAAACGAAAACAATGTGCAGCTGCAGACAGAAGCAAAAGACTGGGAGGAGGCAGTGAGGATCGGAGCGGAAATGCTGGTCAGCCAGGGATGCGCCGAACAATCCTATGTGGAAGGAATCATAAGTGCCATCAAAGAACTGGGGCCGTACATCATCGTGGCCGACGGCCTGGCTATGCCGCATACAAGGCCGGAATGCGGGGCCACCGGCATCGGCTGCAGCCTGATCACCTTAAAAGAACCTGTCTACTTTGACGGGGATAAGGAACCGGTGAGAGTCCTGATCTGTTTTTCGGCGGTGGACAGCGAAAGCCATCTGGACATTCTGAAAATGATCGTTGGCTTCGTGGAAAAAGGATGGATTCCGGAGATCGCCGCAATGAAGGATCAGCAGGAATTATTTGATTTTCTCAATAAGAATAGTAATGCCTGACAAGGCTTCTATAAAAAGAAACACGACAACCAATTTAAAAGGAGGATAGAACATGTTAAAAATTTTAGCAGTGTGCGGGGCAGGACTCGGAAGCAGTTTTGCATGCCAGATGAGTGCGGAAGCGGTACTGAAAGACCTGGGAGTAGACGCAAAGATGGATCACACGGATATTTCCAGTGTATCCGGGGCACAGGCAGACATCATCATCGCCGCAAAGAATTTCGAAAAGCAGTTTGAGCGTTATACGATCAGCTGCCCGACCGTATTTTTGGAGCGTCTGGTAGACAAAAACGAAATCCGGGAGAAGCTTGTACCGGTGTTAAAAGAACTGGGAGAACTTTAAAAACAAGAGGAAAAAGAAAGTGAGGAAAAACTATGCAAGTATTGAATTTTATCATCAATAATATTTTAACGCAGGCCTCCATCATCATCGCATTGATTGCGCTGCTCGGTCTGGTCCTGCAGAAAAAACCGGTGGGAGCCGTCATCTCAGGAACAATGAAAACCATGCTCGGATTTCTTGTACTGTCCGCAGGTTCCGCTGTCATCGTCTCATCGCTGACGTATTTCGGAGATATCTTTAAGGCCGCGTTCGGACTGAAGGGTCTGGTGGCCTCCATCGAGGGAATCAACGGACAGGCCATGAATGAGCTTGGTCTTGGAAGCGAGATCGCCATCACCCTTGCGGGAATTTTCATCGTTAATATTATCATTGCAAGATTTACAAAATTTAAATACATATTCCTGACAGGCCAGGCACTGTTGTGGGAGGCGACGCTCTGTGTGGTATTCGCTTATTACTGTGGTTTAACAGGTGTACCGCTGATTATCATCGGAAGTATCGTGGGAGGATTCTTTGCGACCTTCATGCCTGCCTTTGCACAGCCCATTGTAAAGAAGATCACCGGCAGCGAAGATATCGCGCTCGGACATTTATGTACCATCGGTTATATGTTCACGGCTCTTATCGCAAAACTGACCGGCGGAAAATCAAAATCCACAGAGGAAATCAATCTTCCTAAGAGCCTGGAATTTTTACAGGATACGTACCTTTCCGTCATGGTTGTCATGGTACCGCTTTATGTAATTACAGCCGCGTTTGCAGGGCCTGCCGCATGTGCAGAATATGCGGGAAATACAAACTTTATCGTTCATGCATTTTTACAGGGTATGCAGTTTGTCGTAGGTGTCTATGTGCTGATGACAGGAGTCCGTATGCTTTTGGCCGAGATCGTTCCTGCATTCCAGGGAATTTCTATGAAGCTGGTTCCAAACTCAGTGCCTGCACTGGACTGTCCGGTATTGTTCCCATATGCACCGAATGCGGTCATATTCGGATTTGTCTTTACAACCATCGGTTCTATCATCGGAATGTTCCTGACTCCGGTATTCGGACTTCCTATGGTACTGCCGGGTGTACTTTCCAACTTCTTCGCAGGCGGAACTGCAGGTATATTTGCAAACCAGGTAGGAGGAAGACGCGGAGCCATGATCGGATGTATCGCCCACGGAATCTTTATTACCTTCCTGCCGGCGATGCTCTCACCGATGCTTGCCGACATCGGATTCATCAATACGACCTGTACGGATGTGGATACGGTAGTGACCGGCTTCCTGTTCATGCTGTTTAAATCAATCGCTGCAATATTTTAGTCCGTAAATAAATTGTTTATGATGCGGCAGGAGGAAATAAAAAATGTTTTTGTTTAAAAAGAAAAAAGAGAAAGCGGTCAAAGAAGAGGCTGTGCCTGAAATCAGCCGGGAAGAGCTTTTAAAAAAGGCTGAGGCCATACAAAAAGAGCTCCCGGAGCTTTCAGGGGAGGAGCGGAACAAGGCACTGAACGAGCTTGGAGGCCTGTATTTTGAGGCTGAGGAGACAGACAAGGCGATCAGCGCATATGAAACCAGCCTTTCAGAGAGCAAAGCCCTTGGGAAAGCATATACCGATCTGCTGAAGCTTTATAACATAAAGAGAAGAGAAGCTTCAGAGGCAAAAGATGATGCAAAGATGAAAGAATACATGGATAAAATTGACGGGCTGATGAAACTGTCAAAAGATGTAATTCGTGGAAAAGCGTAAAGGAGATAACCGATATGTATAGAAATTTAATAGACTTGTTTAAAGAAAATGAAGGTAAGGGGGCTGTGGGTGCTTTTAATGTGCACTGTTTCGAGATGCTTCCGGCAATGGTCCAAGCGGCAGAGGAACTCGGCGTGCCCGTGATCCTTCAGACTTCTCTCGGCACTGCCAGATACATCGGATTTGAACCGCTGATCGCCGCAGTGAAAGCGATCGCAGAAACATCTTCTGTAAGTGTTGCCTTACATATGGATCACTGCAAAGATATTGATGCGCTGAAAGAAGCTATTGACAAGGGGTATTCCTCTGTCATGTATGACGGGTCTTCCCTTTCTTTAGAAGAAAATATCAAAAATACAAAAGAAGTGGTTGCCTATGCCCATGAAAGAAATGTATCTGTGGAAGGTGAAGTAGGCTCCATCGGCGGCGCGGAGGAAGGTGTGGTCGTTGCGAAAGATGATGCCATGTATACGAAACCGGAAGATGCCCTTTATTTTGCCGAGAACACCGGGGTGGACGCACTGGCTGTTTCCATCGGGACAACCCACGGGCAGTACAAATCCAAGGCAAAGATCAACTATGAACTGCTGACCGAGCTGAAAGCGAAACTTGGGGATACCGGTCTGGTCCTCCACGGAGGTACCGGAGTGTCTGACGAAGATATGAGGCGCTGCGTCAGAGAGGGAATGAAAAAGATCAATGTTGGAACAGAACTTAACAAATCCTATATCGAAGTGGTGAGGGAAACCTTTACCGGGGAGGATGTGACTCCTCTGACTTCACTGAGAAATCTTCTCGGGCCTGCAAATGACAAGATTGCAGATGTTGTAAAAGAGAAAGCATCTTTATTCAGAATCTAAGAGGCAGAAGATAAAACCGGGAAAACGCATCTTACTTTCCCGGTTTTATCTGTTACAATAGAAAGTAAGAAACCAGTCAAACAGCCGCTTTAGTTTCAGAGAGAAGGAGCCTTGTTATGGAGAGAAATGAAATCTTAAAAACTGTTGATCACACACTGCTTGCACAGACGGCCGTATGGGAGGAGATCAGGGTGATCTGTGACGATGCCATTGCCTACGGGACAGCTTCCGTCTGTATTCCGCCGTCTTTTATTAAAAGAGCCAAAGAATACGTGGGGGATAAGATGAAGCTTTGTACGGTCATCGGCTTTCCCAACGGTTATTCTACCAGTGCAGTAAAGGAATTTGAGACAAAGAATGCCCTTGTAAACGGTGCAGATGAGATCGACATGGTCGTAAATCTGGGAGATATAAAAGAAGGCAGGGACGATAAAATTATAGAAGAAATTCGTCTTTTAAAGAAAGCCTGCGGCGACAGGATTCTGAAAGTGATCGTAGAGACCTGTCTGCTGACGGAAGAGGAAAAGATCCGTATGTGCCGGGCAGTGACAGACGCAGGGGCTGACTTCATCAAGACATCTACGGGATTTTCCACGGGCGGCGCCACGTTTGAGGATGTGGAGCTGTTTAAAAAACACGTGGGAGAGGGTGTAAAGATCAAAGCCGCAGGCGGGATCGCCTCTTTTGACGACGCGGAACGCTTTCTTTCACTGGGGGCAGACCGTCTCGGAACCAGCAGGCTGATCAAGATCATGAAGGAGGAATAGCCTATGGCAGTAGTCTGTGTAGGGCAGTCTGCCTATGATATTGTAATCCCATACGATGGGGAGCTGACAGAGAATCAGAAGTACCGTGTCAGAGACCGGCTGGAATGCGGGGGAGGCCCTGCCATGAATGCGGCTTATCTCTGTGCCCTGTGGGGAGAGGAAACCAGTCTCATCAGCCGTATCGGGGACGATGATTATGGAAAGAAGCTTAAAAAAATCCTGAGAGAAGCTGGAGTCGATACGGCCCATCTCGTGGAGGAAGACGGGATAGAGACGCCTTACAGCATCATCCTTTCCAATACAGGAAACGGAGCCAGGACCATCTTTAATTTCCCGGGAGAAATACGGTACCGGCAGTATACCTATCCCAAACTTGATGTGAGTGTGATCTTAAGCGACGGACATCTTCCGAAACTCAGCATCGGTGCTATTGAGGAATATCCGTCGGCACTGTCTGTACTGGATGCGGGGACCTGCCGTGAGAGCACTATGGAGGTGGCGCCATATGTGGATTATATTGTCTGTTCCGAAGATTTTGCCAGACAGTATACAGGGAAGGCCATGGATCTGAATGACCCCGGACTGTGCAGAGAGATATTCAGTCAGATTCAGAGCATCAACCGGAAGCATGCGGTGATCACTCTCGGAGAAAAGGGACTGCTGTATGAAGAGGACGGGGAACTGAAACATCTTCCCGCCTATCCTGCCAGGGCCGTTGATACGAGTGGTGCCGGGGATATCTTTCACGGGGCATTTGCCTACGGACTGGCAAGAAAGATGTCTCTTGAAGATATTTTAAAGCTGAGTTCCATGGCTTCTGCGATCTCGGTGGAAAGTCTGGGAGGACAGAGTTCCATACCGTCTCTGGATCTGACGGAACGAAAGCTAAAGGAGCAGGAGAGATGAAAAAGACATTGATTTTACTGGCGGGGTATCCGGGCACCGGAAAGACTTATATGTGCAATAAGATTTTGGAGCAGGAGAAGGATTTTCAGGTGATTTCCCAGGATGACATGAAGGAACAGCTTTGGGACGAATTTGGCTTTGACAACATGGAAGAAAAGACGGCTCTGGAGAATAAAAGCTGGACGCTTTACTATGAGCAGATAGAAGATGCCATGAATCAAGGGAAACGGCTGGTATCTGATTATCCTTTCAGCGAAAAGCAGAGAGGAAAGCTTAAGAGACTCTGTGAAGAATACGGATATCAGCCTGTTACGATCCGCCTGGTGGGTGATCTGGAAGTCCTTTTCGGGCGGTCAAAGCAGAGAGATCTGGACACAAGCCGCCATTTAGGCCATGTGGTGAGCCGTTATCACAAAGGGGATGTGCTTCTGGACAGGACGAAAGGCGACTGCTTTGTGGATTATGATATTTTCATGGACCGGTGCAGAAACCGGGGATACGGAGAATTCTGCCTGGGGAAACTCATCGAAGTAGACGTGACCGATTACAGCAAGATCGATTATGATAAAATATTAGGACAATTGAAAAAGTGGCTTTAGAGACAGCCGTAAACCTCATTCTATTATAGGATGAGGTTTTTTTAATAAATTCTTACGAAAACCGCGATTAGTCTATTAGGTTTCTTGTAATTCCGTTTCTGCTGTGCTATAATTATGCTAAAATATTAAATGAATAACAAAGGAGAATTTAGTTATGAGAGAAAAAGATTTGACAAACAGGGAAATATTGATTATGAAGTGTGCATGGGGTTCAGAAAAAGAATTGTCGGTTATGGAGATGCAGGAAAGGCTGAGAGAAGAATTCGGCTGGGATGCAAAACATTCTACGCTCCGTACATTTCTTGTGGATATGGAGGGAAAAGGATTTATAACGCTCGAAAGGAGGGGGAGACATTCCTATATTAAGGTGTTGTCCGGGGAAGATGAGTATAAAAAGACCGAGACAGCAAAGATGCTGGATTTCTGGTTTGACGGGTCAAGTCAAAGGATGATGAGTGCATTGACAAAAGAAGTGACCGAAGATTCAGTGGATCATCTTATGGGGGTATTAGATGAGCTGGGAGATGACTGAAATCCTTGTCCGGGTGTTTTCAGGGATTTTTTTGTGTTCGGTGACAGGAAGTGTTTTATTTCTTTATTGGAAGCCAGTCAGCAGATACTTAGAGAAAAAAGGAGACGCAAAATTAAATTATACGATCTTAAAGATCATTGTTGTTTCATTTTTCGTTCCTGTACTTTCTGTAGTATTTGAAGATCTTTCACATAAAACCTGGCTGTTTTCGACTACAAGTACAATTAGAACAATCACAGAGATTGTGGGGAGTATCTGGCTTTTGGGGGCCATTGTTTCAGGAGTTTTTTATTTATCTAAACACAGGCGCCTGAAGGCCGCTTTGAACAATGCCTCTATTTGCAGCAGGCAAACGCAAAAAGTTGCAGAAATCTGCAGAAAGAAAATGTCTGTAAGACGAAAAATACATGTTTTTCAAAGCTATCAGGCACCAGTGCCATTTATCTGCGGAGTGATCAGACCTAAAATCATACTCCCTGAAGAGCAGTTTACGGGAAAGGAACTTGAGATCATCCTGCTCCATGAACTGGAACATTATAAACAGAAGGATATATTTTGGAAGCTGATGTGCAATGTTCTGGCCTGTGTTCACTGGTTTAATCCGGTAAAAAAAGAAATTTGCAGTCAGATCGAGGATTGGAGTGAAGTATCCTGCGATGTCCGGGTACTGAAGGTATATAGAAGCCTAAAGCAGTATTTTGGGACTATCATTTCGATCGCTGCAAGAAAAAGCGGATACCGCCAGTATCTGGCCTCTGCACTTTATGAAAACACCAGGGGGCTGGAGCTGCGGATGAGGAGAACCGCCTCTATCAGGAAGATGAAGGGAATCCCGTGGAAAAGCGCACAGATATTTTTCATCTGTTTTTGTACTCTGGGAGCAGCAACCATTTCTGTAATATCGTATGGGTATTTTAAAGGGTATCTCTATTTAGAAGATAAGACCTGCATCAAGATAGAAGAAAAGGCAGATCCGCCCAAGATAATGAAGGAGAAAAAAAGAGCAGGAACATCATTGTCAAAGCAGAGAATCATGAAAGATGCGGTGCCGGGTAAAGAAAAAGATATATGGATTGACTGGTGGCCGGAGGCGAAAGAATTCTTGATGAGTAAAAAATTCCGAGCAGAAAAAGGGAACAGGATCCAGATGATGCTGCTATGTTCTGAAGATGATAATCCAAAGGTTAAAAATAATGAAATTCTTGCAGGGATTATAGAGCCGGACGGAACGCAGAAATTTGTCTGTGATAAAGATTATCTGCAGCACAGTTTTTTGATAAAGGAAAGCGGAGAATACCAGTTTTTTGTAGAAAATCAGACAACAAAGAAGATCCAGCTGGCAGGAGACTATGAACTTATTACAGAAGCAGAAAGAGATGATTAGAGAGGAGGGTATTAGATGAGCTGGGAGATGACTAAAATTCTGATCCGGGTATTTTCAGGTATTTTCTTGTGTTCAGTGACAGGAAGCGTCTTGTTTTTTTACTGGAAGCCAATCAGCAGATACTTGGAGAAGAAAGGAGATGCAAAATTAAATTATACGATCTTAAAAATAATTGTTGTTGTATTTTTTGTTCCTGTACTTTCTATTATATTTGAAGATCTCTCACATAAATCTTATTTGTTTTCTACTACAACAGTGATCAGAGACATTACAGAGATCATAGGCGTGATCTGGCTTGCAGGAGCCACAGTTTCGGGGTGCTTTTATTTTTTGAAATACAGGCGTCTTAGGAAATCACTTGAGAATTCCTGTATTTGCAGCAGGCAGACTCAGAAAATTGCGGATGAGTGCAGAAAAAAACTGTGTGTACGGCGAAGAATCAATGTTTACCAAAGCTACCAGGTTCCCGTGCCGTTCATCTGCGGAGTGGTCAGACCTAAGATTATATTGCCGGAGGAACATTACACAAAACAGGAACTTGAGATTATTCTTCTTCATGAGATGGAACATTATAAACAGAGGGATATTTTTTGGAAACTGATGTGCAATGTCCTGGCGTGTGTTCACTGGTTTAATCCCCTGAAAAAGCAGATCTGCAGCCAGGTGGAGGATTGGAGTGAAGTATCCTGTGATGTCCGGGTACTGAAGGTGTTTGGAAGCCTGAAGCAATATTTTGGAACGATTATTTCGATTGCCGCAAGAAAAAGCGGATACCGTCAGTATCTGGCCTCTGCACTTTATGAAAACAGCAGAGGACTGGAACTGCGGATGCGGAGAACCGCCTCTATCAGGAAGATGAAGGGAGTGCCGTGGAAAAGCGCACAAATATTTTTTCTCTGTTTTTGTACTTTGGGAGCGGCGACGATCACTGCGATATCTTATGGATATTATAGGGGATATATATTTTTGGAAGATAAGACCAGTGTGAAAATAGAGGAAGAGATGGACCCGCCTATCATAATGAAGGAGAAAAAAAGGGCGGCAGTTTCTGATGTAAGACAGAAAGAAATGAAAGGAGAGGTGCCTGGCAAGGAGGAAGATATATTAATTGACTGGTGGCCGAAATCACAGGAATTCTCAATGAGCAGAAAGTTTAGAGTACAAGAAGGAGAGAAGATCCAGATTTTGATGATGACTTCAGAGGACGAGGGAACAAAAGTCAAGAATGATGAAATTCTTATAGGAATCATCGAACCCGATGGCACGCAAAGATATGTATCGGATGCAAGAGATTTTGAGCACATATTTGCAGTAAATAAAGAGGGGGATTACAGAATATTTGTAGAAAACAAAGCAGATAAAAAACTGCAGGTGGTAGGAGTCTATAGCTTAATGCACAAGACAAAATCTTCCTCAAAGTAAGTATGTTTTCACAGGGAAATTCACAAGGAGATGGAGGAGCAGGTATGAGAAATAAGATTTATAAAAGTACATTACTGATAATTCTTTGCACTATGATTTTAGTGCCGGTCAAAGTATCAGCTGAGGAGATCGACGGAGAGACAGAGTATATTTCTATGGAGGATGATCCGGAGGTGACAGTAGAAACAGTAGATGAAATATTAATGCCTACATATTCAACGGCTTATGCCTTAAATTGGTCAGTTGGAAACAATGTATTGAAACAGACGAAGGATTTCAGCAAATCAGCCGGAAGTACGATATCTATCTCTGTAAAGATTGGACCAACAGTAAAAAATGTTAAGATTGGAATTAAAAAAAACAATAGTATAAAAAAATATATAAAAGCAACCAATACTGTAAATAAAATTTTTACAATTACCGAGTCAGGAAAATACAGAGTATTTGTTGAGAATAAATCCGGCAAAACCATTACTGTCAAAGGAAATTACCGGCGGTAGTGATGAGATAAATGGAAAGGTGGTGATGCCGAAGAAGAAACAGACATGACCTGCAATAGAAACGACACATAAGAAGGCGTTTATAATAAAGATCCATGCAATACAAATGGCGGCCAAACCAGACATCTGCAAATGCAGATAACGTATCACATGGACGTCTTTATTATAACAGACAGTACAACTGGATAAAAGGAGAAGAGTTATAATGAAGAAATTGGTAAAGCCAGCAGTCTGTGCGGCTCTGTCCTTTGTTTTGATGTTTACATCTGTTCAATGGAGCGGTATGATTGCCGGATCAGGAGATGTAAAAGCAGCAGAGCCAAAAGCAGCACAATCAAAAGAAGTTATTGATAGTGAGAGCACAAAAAATTCAACCACATTCCGCCTGTCCAACGGAAAAAAGGAATCTGTATTTTACGGACAGGATGTAAGGTATGAAGATGAAAATGGAAACTTGAAAGATTATGATCCGACCCTTGTGGAGATTCAAGACAAGACCAGCGAGCATGGACATAATCTGAAAGATTACCAATATGAAAACAAAGACGGAGATAAAAAGCAGTATCTGCCCAAGAAACTGACGGAATCCACGCCGGTTTTAATGGAGCATGATAAGTATGAAATCTCTTTTGCTCCAATCACAGGAGAAGAAGAAAGCGGCATTGAGACACAGGACCGGCAGAAAGAAAAAATAGAGGAGAATGCCTTCTCTTCTATTAACAAGCTGAAAAGGACAAAACTCCAGAGAGAGGAAGTCCTGACGGCAGAAGACAAAAAAGAAGAATTGCCGGTCAGTGTGGCATACGAGTCAGAGGATAAAAACTGTACGTTTTTATACCAGTCACTGGACGCGGGAGTGAAAGAAAGTGTCACATTAAAAGAGATCCCGGACAGCAATCAGCTGAAGTTCCGGTTTTATGCCAAAAATCTGACGGCAAAGAAAAACATCGGAGACGGAGGTATCACGTTCTATGACAAAGAAAGTGAAGACATCATTGCTTCACTGGAAGCACCGTCAATGAACGACGACACGAAAGAAGCATACAGTGAAAAATTATCCTATGATATTGAACCGATCAAGGACGAAAAAGATACCTATGAACTGACACTGACACTGGATGAGGAGTATCTGAAAGACAAAGACCGCAAATACCCGATTACGATTGATCCCACGGTCACATGGAAAGGATCAACAGACTTCTGGGATGTGTACGTGATCAACGGAAGCTACAAAAACACCAACTTTTATGATTCCGGCGTAACGGCAATGATGGCGGGAAAAGCCAGCAAAGGAACATATCGTACATATCTGAGGTTTAAGGATTTCACGGCAAAGATTAAGAATAAGTACGTGGATACTGCCACTCTGACCATGTATGAAACCGGTGACAGTACAAGCGGCCAGACGATTGAGGCAAGGAGAGTCACTTCTAACTGGTCAAGACCCGGACTTACATGGAGTAACCGTCCCGGATATTCCACAAACTATGGAAGTGTGAAGACAACGGGAACCACCCATAAAGCAAGGAGCATCAATCTGACCAAGTATGCCAGAGAATGTGCGAACGGCTCCATCACTTCCTACGGCGTTATGCTGAAAAATGCAGATGAGACAAAGAAGTATGGGCAGTTTTATAGTTCCAGATATTCTAACGCAAGTTACCGGCCGAAGATGAGTGTGACTTACTATGATGGACCGACAACTCCTACTTCCGTTTCTGTGACTCCGCAGTACATGAAGAAAGGGCAGACACTGACCGCTAAGTGGGCAGGCATCAGTTCCAAGTCTTTAAACAGGGCGGAATACAGAGTTGCCACCTATGACCCGGCAAAAAATGCAGAGGTGAATGCCAACTACCGCGCTTATTCTGGAAGCACAAAGCTTGGGACCACAGGAAGCGGAAGCGCATCAGTAGCAGACAGTAAGAACTGGCCGGAGGGATGTTATAAGTTTGTTATCCGCGGTGTGGACAACGGAGGGATTAACGGTACCGGCAAAGGATATATTTTCTATGTGGACAGCACTGCCCCGAAGATCAACAGCATGACCATTGATGCCGGTGATGGAAAAGGTGGTTCTGAAGAAAATCCGTCTTCCAATATGTCCCCAGCACTAAAATGGAATGTTACAGAAAAATATTTGTCCAAAGTAGAGTATAAGGTAGGAAACGGAAGCTATGTCAATGCGGGAAGTGCAGTGAGCGGTCAGGTTTCCATACCGGCGTCTAATTTTAAAGATGCAGGCACCTATCAGATTACCATGAAGGTCACAGACAAGGCAGGGTATACCGCCGAGACTTCAAGGAGTTATTATTATATTGACAACTCCCAGGCGGCTGATTATAAACCGGTCAATGCGAAACTGAATAATCTTTATGGGAAAAACATGATCTCATGGGACAAAAAAGCAAGCCTTCCGGGAAGCATTTATTATGAGATATACCGCGGGGAGAGCGCTGATTTTACGCCGGATGCTTCCAATCTGGTGAGAGCGGCGGTAAAGGATTCTTATTGTGCCGATACCAGGGTTGGTGACGGAAAGGATTATTACTATAAAGTCCGGACTGTTAAATTATCGAAAAAAGGAAACGTGATCGGATCAAGTGATTACGTGACAGCAGGCCATAAAAAGCAGTATGCCAAATCCGAATATGAACAGTGGCTGGGTTCCAAAGATTACAGGGAAACCATGGAATTCAGTACACCGAACGGAAATGGAACCGTAGATAAAGCCGGAGGAAACCTGAATTACCAGGCAGAAGATTATGCGATTCCTGCGGGACAGCTCAGCATGGGACTTACGAGAACTTACAACAGTCAGTCTGACAAAGCGGGAATGCTCGGAAACGGCTGGTATGACAGTTATCATAAGGAGCTTTATCAGGTAGGGGCGAATCTTGTATTTCAGGACAGCGACGGTACTTATGTTACATTTGAAAAGCAGGGAGATTCCTATGTTTCCAAGGAGAGCAAAGATTATAAACTGAGCTTTGATAATGTGGCTGCAGCAAAAAGTGTTTCTCAGAGTCCAAACATGAAGGCAGCAAATCAGTATTTGAGCGAATCATTTACTATAGAATCCGGAATTTTAAGTCATACAACATTAAAAGGATGCAGTTATGAAGCCAGCCACAATGTATCTTCCGGCTCATCCGAAGGACAGACGGAACAAAAGACTGTAACAAAACTTATTTCTTATGCATGTACTATTACAGCTAAGGATAACACGATTTATCAATTTAACAACAATGGTCAGCTGACTGCAGTGAAAGAGCCAAATGATAATTTCATTCTCTACGAATATGACAGCAAAGGCCGGCTGAAAACTGTTACATCGAATAAAATCAAAACACTCACCATGAAATATTTTGACGGTGAGGAAAATAATGCAGACCTGTTAAAGGAAATTGTCCTGCCGGATGGAACGAAGATGGAGTATACTTACTCCGGAAGCAATCTGGTAAAAGCTGTACACAGCAGTGCTGACGGAAGTAAATCGGTTGCATATGAATATGGTTACGATGCAAAGAGCTTCTTAAATGCAATAAAAGACGCCAAAGACGTAAAAGACGCCAAAGACAATTCATATGACATCACATATGAAAATAATCGGGCAGTGAACGTAAAGAAGCCTAATGGAGAATATCAGAAGCTTACCTATGGGGACGGCAAAACGACAGTTTCTCTCCATAAAGCAGAGGATGAAAAGATTTCAGAAGATTCCATTACCTATGATAAGTCCAATGGAAAAGTTCTGACATCTGTCAATGCAGCAGGAAACAAAACCTCTTACCAGTATGAAGACGCTTCTAATGACCTGCTTTGCACAGGAACAACAACCAAAGTATATCATCAGATGGTCACAGACTCCGGCAAAGTGAATTTCACATCAGAAGAAGTGACCACAAAGACACAGTATGACTCCAATGAAAATGTCACGATGGAGAAGGACGAGACCGGGCAGGTGACGCAGACCACTTACGGAACAGGCGCGGAAGCCAATCTTCCCAAGACAGAAGTGACAAAGCAGGGTGATAAAACTGTTTCTGATGTGTCCTATTCCTATGATAAGAGTGGAAATACGATCAAAGAGACTGATTCCATCGCAGAGACAAAAACTGTATGCGACTATGATGAAGACGGCGACCTTATTTTAGAAGAGGACTATGAAGAAGGGGAACTCACATCCAGAGAAGAGACGCACTATGATGAAAAAGACCATATCATCACAGAAGACAGCACCGTCACCCAGGGAAATGTAAAAGAGGAATCTACTACGGTCCTTGACCCGATGGGAAGAGAAACCAAAAGCCAGGATGTAAACACAACCGAGATAACGACCACTGAGTACGATTTCCTGGGACGGCAGGTCAAGATCCAAAAAGAACTGAACGGAGTCGTAAAGACAGAGGAAAAGGAATACAATGCCAACGGTACATTGAAATTAGAGACTTCAGACACAGGAGTTACCACTTCTTACACCTACGACGAAAATAACCGGGTAGAAGAGGCTGTCGAAGTATCAAAGGACGGCATCACGAAAACTACAAAGACAGACTATGGATATGCTGACAGGGAGATCCATACACTCTCCGGAATGAAAAGCTATCAGAATCTTTCTGTCGTCACAACAACCGTGAACGGAAAGGTCCAGGGAGAGACGTATACCGACGGTTCCGGAAATACCGTCCGGGAGAAAAGCAATGGCATTTATACGGACCATGTATTTACAGAAGACGGCAAGGAGACAGCATCCATTCTTCTCGGAACAAAAGACGGAGCAGATGTCAAAGGAAAGATTACGTTAAACCTGTATGACAAAAACGGGAAACAGACACATACCGTCCAGAATCCTGTGATTGCGGGTGAGGATGTTTCCATTGATCCGGAGAAGTCCATTGTCAATCAGACATCCTATGATGACAAGGGAAATGAGACAGCCAAGACAGACGGAAACGGAAACACGGTGGCGTACACTTACGATGACCAAAACCGGGTGACCAAAGTATCCCAGGGGGATAACAGCACTTCCATATCCTATACAATGGGAACAGACGGGGTGAATACCACAAGCATCACGGATGCCATGGGTCATGAAAACATCGAAGTGACCAATGCAGCCGGGCTGACAGAAACCACGACGAGCAAAGGAAACCTGGGCGAGAGCATTTCCACTAAGTTTACTTATGATACAAATGGAAATAAGACGAAAGAAACTTATGAAAACGGGGCCTATAAGACGTATCATTATGACAAAAAGAACCGTCTGACCGAAACCAACACCTATGAATCACCTGAGGCAGGAAGCGAATCAGGTACGAGGACTCTCAAGACTTCTTACAGCTATGACGGAAATGACCAGCTCATCGAAATGGTGGACTACCAGGTCAGCGGAAACACAGAAACAGCTTACCGTTATACAGAGTGTGAGTATGACGGGCTTCAAAGAAAGACAACTTATGCAGAACTGAGCCAGTCAGAAAAACCAACGGCGGATGAGATCAGGAGTCATGCGATCAAATATGCTTATGACGCAGAAGGCAAACTTACGAAAGTTATCTATCCAACGAAAAAAGATGGGGTCAGAAGCCTTTCTTATCATTACACCAGTGACGGCTGGTTGTCTGTGATCAAAGCGGATGTATATAAAGGAAGTGATGCGAAAGAAGCAACGGTCCGGACCTATGCTTACGATGATTACGGAAAAGTAACAGAGATCAAAGATTACCGAAACCTCTTATCAGACGGTGATAAGGCAGTCAAAAAAGTATATACCTATGATACTTTTGACCGTGTGTCAAAGATGGTCTACACAGATCTGGAACATCCGGATACGGTGGTGGAGTCTTATGCCTACTCCTATGATAAGAATTCCAACATCATCGAGAAGACACAGATAAACAACTATCCTCAAAAGGATGAAGAAAAGGTCAATGAGACGAAACACTATACCTATGATTCTCTGGGAAGACTTGAAAAGACAGTTACAACAGACCATAGGAAAGACGACAGCAAACAGACTGTGACCTATACCTACGATAAGGTTGGAAATCGACTGGCCGAGGAGAAAGGGGATACGAAGACGACCTATGACTATAATGGTCTGGATCAGGTGACAACTTCTACAACCTGGAAAGACGGCACAGCTCAGGAAAACAAGCAGTATGCCTATGACAAGAATGGAAATGAGATCGGACAGACCAATAGTAAAACCGGAGAGATCCTTTACCGTACTTATGATGCGGAGAACCGGCTGACCGAAGTTTCTGTCAACAAAGATGGCAAAAATGCCATTGTGCAGCAGAACCGCTATAATGGAGACGGGCAGAGAATCCAGAGAGTGGAAGGAGATCAGACGACCAACTACTATTATCAGGATGGAGTGGTCTCTTATACGACCAATGGAAAAGGAGATCAGACGTCTCAGGATCTTTTGGGAACAGACGGAAATATTATAGGAACCCAGAGGTATACAGGCAATGATGCTGCATACTATGTGTATAACAAGGATGTTCAGGGCAGTACGACCAATCTTCTGAAAGACGATGGAAAAGCGGATGTTTCTTACCGCTATGAAGACTTTGGAGAAACAACCAGTGTTGGAGAAAACACATCCGGAAATGAGACTTGTTATACTGGCGGACGATATGATGAGACGACGGGGTTTTATTATCTGAATGCACGGTATTACAATCCGGAGGACGGAAGGTTTTTGTCTGAGGATACTTATCGTGGGGAGACAAACGAGCCGGATACACAGCATTTGTATGCGTATTGTGCGGATAATCCTGTGAATTATGTGGATCCTAGCGGACATAAGTTTTTAGGATATTGGAGTTCAAAACAACATTACTATGCATTTAATCAAAATGCGCCGCAAAAGTATGCAGGATATAATGATTTTTATGATATGAATTCTTGGGCTGTAGGTGACTTGACTACAAGGAAGATTGAGACTTCACATTGGCGTTTACAGTTTTGGAAAGGTATATATGGGCCACCATATGTACCAGCGGTAGCAAATGGATGTGAGATTGGTTTATACTATAGAAAATCAACCTGGAGCAAACACTGGAATTGTGCATATGACTCGAACAAAAGGTTAAGAATGAGAATGTCTTTATATGCAAATGGGAAAAAATTATTTACACGTGATAGTAAAACATCGACTGACCAAGGAAAAGCATGGTGGTTAACAGGATTTACTCCTAGACCATATTTACCAAAAAAGAAGACATGGGGAAAAACTACGTTAAAAATGACAGGTACATTGTGGTTTCCTTCAAGTGGAAAATACAGGAGTCAAATGAGGGATTTATCTAAAAAATTGGCTAAGGTGAAAAGTCTGAATGTAAAAGGGTCATTAACGAGGAGGACATTTTCATGGAAAGGACGGTAGGCTAATATTGAAAAAGGGTTGGATGATATTTATTTTAAGTTTAATTATTAGTTGTATAACTGGATGTAATAAGCAAACAGATACGGCAAAAGAACAGTTGTATGCATCTATTTGTAGACCAAATATCCAAGGTGTAAAGGAAGCTTTGACGAATGATAAGAAGATTTCTAATAAGAATATTAAACGTCATCGCAAGTTGAAGCCGCTGGATCTGTCTTTGAGAGAAATAGAAAATGAGCGCATCCAATTACAAATCTGCTCCATGCTAATCAAGGCAGGAGCAGATGTAAATGAGATTGGAGAAGATAAACTTTCTCATTTGTGTTGGGCTATTGAAAATGATAGATATAAGATAGCAGAGGAACTGATAAAAGCAGAGGCTGATGTAAATCAAAAAAGTGATGAAGGGGATTCTCCTATAAGGGCCGCACTAAGTAAATTATCCCCTAATAACTACACAAAGAGAAAAAAAATAATTGCACAGCTTTCAAATCATGGTGTGAAAATGGATCGGGAGCTATTTACATATTTTTATCAACATAATGATTATGGAATGAATTATTATTTCGCACCAGAGATCTTAAAATTAATGCAGAAGAACAAAGTGGATCCTAATATACCAAAAGAAGTTCTATATGCAGTAAAAGGAGATGACAAGAAGGTACAAAAGTATTTAAAAGAAAACAAATCCAAAAAACATTTAAACAAAAATAGTTTTTTAGCATTTGCTGTGGCCTACTGTAATGTCGATACATTAAGTATTATGAAAGAAGTTGGTTACGATTTTTCTTGGAAAGATAAAGATGGTGTGAATTGTTTACAAATAGCAGCTCTATGTAATGATTCAAATGTTGTGAAATATCTGTTGCAGGAAGGTTTAGATGGAAATGGCAGGACTGATTACTATAAAGCAGATGCTATCTCCTTTGCAGTTCTTGGAGGGCAATTAGAAAATGCCAGATTGTTAAAGGAGGATGGGAATGTGAATTATGAAAAAAATAAGGAGGATGGAGAGGTAGTTTCATGGCAGTTTATTACTGCATTTGGAAATCAAAAATCTTTTGCAACTATGAATGAATTGGGGTATGTACCAACTGATATTGAATTGTATCATGCCTATGAACAAGTGAATGATGAAACTTTCAGATATCTATTAGATCATCACTATTCAATTAAAGTTAAGGAAGAAGGAGATAACTTATTGGACAGTGTATGCTTAAATTCAACTTATAAAGCTCAGGAATTATGTAAAAGAGGCTTAAAGGCCTCAGAGGAGAATTTAAAAACATTAATTTGGATTGGAGGCAGCGACTTAGCAAAGGAGATTATGGAAGATGGAATGACGCAAGGGAAAATCAGGAAAAACGTATTGCTTCAGGAATCAATCAACATTGGTGATTTTTCTATGGTAAGATATCTCGTTAAGAACGGTGCAGAAATAAATAAGTATGTGAAAGATGAGACAGAAAAATTTTCATGTACATCAATGAATATGGCATGTGGAAGAGAGAGCATTAAGATAATTGAGTATTTGAAAAAGAATGGAGGAGATATTAATAAAAAGGATTCCAATGGGAAAGATTGTAAGCAAATTGCGGAAGAGGCGGGATACACGTGGAATATCAATTATTTAAAAAGTGAAAACTGATTTTCATGAGATAATGTACTAAACTTTAAAGATATGTTTTTATAAGCCATAACATAGCTAGTTTAGGTGTGTTATGGCTTCTATTATATTAAATGTCATACTTATGCTGTAGAGTATATTGAATAATTATTATTATCCATTAGGTACTTGATATAATAGAACTATATTAAGATTTACATATTTAAAAAGACATGGAGGAGATATCCATAAAGAAAATTCTAAAGGAAGAGAACGCAAAGAAATAACGAAAAAAGCGGGATGTATTTGAAATTTAGAATTCTTATAAACATGATTTTAGAGGGTTTTATGAAGAATTGAAGATTATTTTACTATATACATAAAGGCAACTTTCAGTTTTTTTAGTGAGAATGAAATTATTAATAAGGCGGAGGTCATAATCTTGTATCAAGAAATTTGTAATACTCAAATAGTAAATTTTGATAGGGAGCTTATAGTTGATGTTTTTATTCAAGCCATGTCATTAATTGTTTGCCTAATTTTTATTAGTGCAATTTTATTTGTTATATACTGTATAATTAAAAAAATGAGGAAGGCTTGTAAAAAAGAAAAATGAAGTCATATTAAGTTTATCACTATCAGAAGAACAAAAACATTTCAGGTGAGGAGCAAACTGCATTTAGGTTAGTAAATACAAAAAGGTAAAGAATATGAATGTTTATGAACTAAGTTTTTGGTATCAGGATGAAGAAAATGATGATGAGGATGAAATAACAATAGCAGTGTATTCTTCATTGAAACTGGCTGAAGAGGCGAGAGAAAAGTTTAAGAAGCATCTCAGATTTATTACACATGAAAATGAGTTTTATATTGATGAGTACAAATTAAATGAACCAGAGTGGAAAGAAGGTTTTATCACTGATGAGGATTTATGTTAAGGGGGATGAAAACAAGAAGGAGAATAGAGTCAAATGAAGGTGGGTGATAGGAAGGACAATTTATGAATTGACATTTTACTATTGGGATGAAAATCCTGAAAATGATGATGAGACTTTTATCGCAGTATATTCTGCATATGAACTTGCTCAGAAAGGATTAGAGAAATTTGCAGAACAGCCTAGATTTAAAGGTAAGAGAGAAGCATTGTTTATAAGTGAACATGAGTTAAATGTTGAAAATAGTTTTTGGGCAGAGGGATTTTTTACAGATGAATAGGAGGGGTTTCAATATGTATATATATCAGTTAACACATAACCACGACGGAGATATTAAATTGATAGGTTATTTTAGCAGTTGGAAAAAGGCAAGAATCATAATGAAAAAGTATCGGTCATCAGTCGAAGGGTTTAAAGATTATCCAACGGGCTTTAAAATAAGAAAAATTAAGGTGAATGAGGATCATTATATTTTTATATAGACCTTGTATATAGAGGAAGAGTGTGCAATGAAAAGTATATTAAAAATAGCAGCGATTATATGCACTATTTTCGGAATCTTTAATTTGTGTTTGTTTTTTATTCAGAAAGCTAGAATTAATTTTCATCATACAGCAGAATACACCAATATGTCTGAGTCGTATTCAAAAACAAATTACGTCTTGGTTCGCAAAAAGAATTCCATCAGAAATTTCCCATTTGTTTTTGGAGAACGACTGTACTTATATGATATTGGAAAAGACAGGGAATACTTGATTAGTAACTATGTTCGTCCATTTTATACTTATGGTGATATGCTTGCAGTCCATAACAATAAAGTGTTTTACAATGTTTCTGGTGAAGGCCCGGGTATTGAATTATACTCGAAAAAACTGCGGGATATTGGAATGGGTCAAAAAATATTAGATCAGGCAGGGCTATATACTGTTTCGTCAAACAATATTTATTATTTAAAGAATCAAGAGACAACCTATAAAGAAGAACAAAATTTTCTGTATAAAAAGAATTTAAAAAATGGGAAGACAAAAACCATATTGAAAGAGAATTTGTCCAATGTATTACGTTTTGACAATGGTTTTATTTATAGTTGGAATAGATTTTCAAAAGAGCTGCTTGAAATAAATGAAAAGAATAAAACAATTGTAAGATGTCCGGCAAAAGAGGAACCACTTTGGATTGGGTATGTAGATCCACAATATTTTTTGAGCATAGATGAAGCAAATATTGTTTTATACAATAAGAAAACGAAACATAAGAAATACTTAGTTAAAAATATAAAAAAAGAAAAAGAGCTATTAAATCGAAAAGCT